>TARA_R110000737_G_scaffold318972_2_pt1 | contig 12995 bp, 11 predicted proteins | sample TARA_R110000737 | Tara Oceans TARA_R110000737 (sample SAMEA4398027) | marine metagenome | biome: Polar Biome; feature: [SRF] surface water layer (ENVO:00010504); material: water (ENVO:00002006), including particulate matter (ENVO:01000060) such as... | depth 5 m
ACAACAACCATGTGATTCTTTTTGGTCGATCATATGTACTTGGTCACGAATGGCTTGATAGTTAACCAGCGTACCGTTTTTAACTAAATCCCATTCTTTGGTTTTAACGCCTTCATCATCATAACCGACGTTACCTAATGAGTAAGGTTGGGTCTTATCAGCAAATAAATTAACAATATCAGAACCATAGTTAAACTTACCGCTTTTCCATTTATCTAATGTCGCGAAACTGGTGCCCGCGAAATTAGCTTCATAACCCAACACTCGGTCAAGCTCTAGCGGATGCCCTACTGACTCATGAATAGTTAACATTAAATGTGCTGGGTCTAATACTAAGTCATATTTACCTGGCTCAACCGATTTTGCTTTTAACTTGGCTTGCAGTTGTTTACCGGCCGCTGTTGCATCTTCGAGCATGTCATAAGAGTTTTTATAACCAACATTAGCGCCTAAAATACGTACTTTATCTTCTTCTTTTCCGTCTAAGTACTCAAAGCCCATACCAACAGGATTACCTAAGCCGGTACGTTGCTTAAAGCCATCTTTACCAACCGCTGTAGCAAAAAACGGTGCCCATAAACGATGTACGTCTTGATCTATGTATGAACCATCCGTTGAGGCAAAATATTTTTGTTCATTCACTAAAAATAAAACCGAGGTTATATAGTTGGCACCATTAGACATCGCGGCATCATTTACTGACAACAACAAATCCACTTTATCTTTAATAGGGATTTCAAGGGCATTTTTTTTAATTGGCGTATTCCAGCTGACTTCACCAACGCCTTTCACGGGTGCAAGTTGTACGGGAACCGTTTGAAACTTCGAGTTTGCCATTGCGACAGCCACCGCTTTTTCAGCGGTTTTAGCAACACTATCAGGCGTCATATTTGAGGTAGAAGCGAACCCCCAAGTACCGTTGGCGATAACACGAATGCCAATACCGGCAGATTCCGTATTGACAATATTATCAACCCGAGTTTCTTGCGTAGTAACAAACTGATTAAGGTAACGACCGATACGCGCATCAGCATACGACGCACCTTTTGCTTTTGCAGCATTTAAAGCAATATCAGCCAACGTCTTCTTATAAGCAACATCCATTGGCTTATCTAATAATTGCTCTGCTGATACTGCGAAGCCAGACATAGGCAACATTAACCCACCAGCACCAACGCCAGTAAGCTTAATAAAATCACGTCTTTGCATTTCCCTTTCCTCAGTTAATTTTGTTATATTTATATTTTTAAACTTAACTACAACAAAGCCTTTAAAATTAGTAATAAAATATTGCTAAAAAATAAACGCTTAAAATTTTTTAGTCGATAAAACCACGACTATTTTAATATAGCGCAGTATGGCAGTTTATAACAAAGGTGAAAAAATATACTACAAGGGTTTTTACAATTACGTAACAAAGTATTTCGATAGCAGAAATTAGGTATGTTTTCCGAGAGAAAATAATAGCTGAGACTGAAAAAGTCACTTTAGATAAAATGTATTACTCAACACATGTCGATTATGAACGCAGGTCTCAACTTGACATTGCTAATCCATCTTTGACTATAAAGCTTATTGTTGAATAGTATATCGACAAGTTATTGCTAGTGATTAAATGAGTACAAAGTTATTATCGAACTGCACGTATAGCGCGCAAGTCTTTTTACATCGAAGACTGAAAAATGTTCAACGAACTCATCATGTAAAAATATTGACAACCTATTTAATATCAATATTTCACATCCACCAGGTAAAAATTTATACTAACTTATCAACAATTAGACTTAGTCGCTAAGCAGGTATTTACCGGCCAGTGACTGAGCGACTTTTAAATGGATTTGAACAGATGAAACTAATAGCATTTTTACTCACCTTACTACTACTCTTACCTGCCTTAGCAAAGCCGCCAGAAAAACTATTTACCACAGTGCTAGGCAAGCCAATAATTGTCGATGACGATAAGACGGCTAGTAGGAAAGTTTTTACGATATTATTAGATAATTATGCAAAAAAAAACAGCCTAACCCCAACGAGTGAAGAGCTTAATCAATATGATAAATTCATCACCTTAGGTCGTGAGCTAGTCCATAGAGAATTAGAGCTTGAATTAGAAAAGCTCATAGTGACAGAAGCGGCTAGACCACTTTCAGACATTGAATTAAAGAAAAAAAACACTACCAACAGCGTGTTATCTACCTTCTCGGAGCGTCAATTAGTAAGGTCTAATAACAATGACCAGATAAAACTAAGTAAAGAAAATAACGATATTAAAAAGACAATTCAGCGTTGGAAGGTCAATAAATCTCTCTATGAAAAATATGGCGGAGGTATAGTTTTTCAACAAGCAGGTCTAGAGCCTTCTGATGCTTGGCTACAGTTTTTTGAAAATGAAGTTCTCATTGGTAACTTATTTTTCCATGATAGCAGCTTCGAAGCACAGTTTTGGGAAATAATAACGCCAGATAAGGAACATTGGTCATACAATGCTCAGCCACAAAAACCTTTCGACAAACCGTTCTGGGTTAGTGGATTAACAATATTAGAAAAAAAAATACAGCAGCTAAAATTGAGCGAATAACAATCCTGAAAACGGATAAACTTTACTTTATAATGTCATGGTTCATTAATAATGAGAAATGGCGTAAAGCATTTGTTTTACATTAATATTAATTACACAATTAAAGCCCTACATGGCAATGAATCAACTTTATGCAATTTATTTTGCTCTAATCAAGATAATGATATCATGACTCACCAAAAGCATGGCGAGTGACATTTGTCTATTGTGAAAGTGATTAACTCAATGAGAAGCATAAAAACGCAGACCATTTAGAGTACATAACAAAAATAAAACAGCTGCTAATCTGTTTAAATAGGAAGTAGACAAAAAATGAAAATCATCTCTTTTAATATTAATGGCCTGCGAGCACGTTTGCATCAACTACAGGCAATTATTGATAAACACCAGCCAGATATTATTGGCCTACAAGAAATTAAAGTTCATGATGAAGTGTTCCCATTGGCCGATGTTGAAGCGATGGGCTATCAGGTCTACTTTCATGGTCAAAAGGCGCATTATGGCGTTGCTATGCTATGTAAAAAAGCGGCTAATGTAGTCACTAAAGGCTTCCCGACCGATGATGACGACGCACAAAAACGTATGATCATGGTGCAGACAACCGATGAGAATGGTGAAAAAGTAACGGTATTAAACGGTTATTTTCCACAAGGTGAAAATATTGCCCATGAAACAAAATATCCTTACAAACGTCAGTTTTATAAAGATTTAATGCAATACTTAAATGATCATCATACCCCTGATGAAAATATTGTCGTCATGGGTGATATTAATATTTCACCTGCTGAACTAGATATAGGTATTGGTGAACCCAACCGTAAACGTTGGCTAAAAACTGGCAAATGTAGCTTTCAACCAGAAGAAAGACAATGGTTAGCTACCCTAATGAATTGGGGTTTTACCGATACCTTTAGAGCATTACACCCGACACGTGAAGAAAGATATTCATGGTTTGATTATCGTTCGCGAGGCTTTGATGATAATCGCGGGTTACGTATTGATGTGGTACTAGCAACTAAGGAACTTGCCAGTCGTTGTATTGAAGCAGATATAGATTATGAGCTTAGAGGCATCGAAAAGCCCTCTGATCATGCGCCTATTTGGTCTACGTTTAGTAAATAAAGTTTTTAGCCATATAACTATAAAAGGGCTTATGCCCTTTTCTTTTTAGATAGATATTATTGATAATTATGACTACACCCCAATACGCTTGCCCTTTATGTAGTTCTTCACTACTAAACCACGAGAAAGTATTTCGCTGCGAAAATAATCATAGCTTTGATTTGGCAAAAGAAAATTATTTAAACCTACTGCCGGTGCAATTTAAACATTCAATGAACCCTGGTGACAACAAGGCGATGGTTAATGCTCGGCGGGCATTTTTAGAACAAGGTTATTATCAACCATTGGCCGATAGGTTAGTCGCTTTATATCAAGAAAAAGTCGGTATTAATAACCACAAACAAACAAATTTTCTCGATGCTGGCTGTGGTGAAGGCTTTTATACTCACCAACATAAAAACACTGAAAACACAGTTTACGGGATTGATATTGCAAAGGAAGCCATCAAAAAAGCGGGCAAAAAGTATCAACAATGTCACTTTAGCGTGGCGACACTGTCAAAGTTGCCTTTTGCTGATGGTTTATTTTCTTGGATAGTCTCGGTTTATGCGCCTATTTTAGAACAGGAGTTTACTCGCGTGTTAGCGAACGGTGGGTTTCTATTGACGGTTACGCCAGCGAAACAACACTTGATGCAACTAAAGCAGCATATTTATAATGATGCTAAAGAACATGATGAAGAAAAATCCCCCATTGACCACTTAACACTTGTGCACCAAGAAAATATATCTTATCAAATGCACTTAAAAACAGGTCAAGACACGCTCAATCTACTTGCCATGACACCGTTTGCTTTTAAGGCAAGTGACGAGGTTAAAAAATTATTATTAAACCGTGATAACTTCAACTGTCAGGCTGATTTTCTTATTCGTCTTTATCAAAAGTAGCCTTGTAATATATGCTTCAGAACAGCGGTATCGCATAGCTTTCTCACCCACGTAATAGCCATTGAATTAATCTTGTCGAACTAAGACGTTTTGTAACGATTTTGAAAGCTTAAGTTTAATAACTGAGCCAGATCTAAATAGCGTGGGCGCTGAGTAGATAATTTAATTTCACCACCACTTTGATTGATGCGTGCGACACTTTCTTTGTACCAATTGGCCAGCGCCGGTGGTAAAAACTTATCCGCTTTAATGCCCATAAATATCAATGCCTGTAATGGAAAACTCATGATACATAAAGTATATAAAAGCGCCTGAGGTAGTACAGCCATAGAGCCAAAATATAATTGCATAACTAAACAAAACAGCGCTAAGCCGGGCATAACCTGACAAACTAGACGGCTAATTTTAATTGCTTGATACTCCGCAAAATATTCACCGAGTTCAGCGCGAGATGGCCATAAATTCATATACTTTCGGCCAAGTGAGATAATTTCTAATATTGATAACTTCATAAGTCACACACTACAACAGAGGTTAATTAAAAGATAGCACAAAGTTGTTACCTTTCTAGCGATAACTATAGCTATGACCGTAATTGATGACATTTTATTGCACAGTATCAATATTTTTCATTATTTATTCGACTATAATTAGTCACACAAGAAGTTTGTCAAAGTGGTACGTTGTACGTTATGAATAATAATTTTATTTTAGTATTAAATTGCGGTAGTTCCTCGTTAAAGTTTTCCTTAATCAATCCTGAAACTGGCACAACATTATTGTTAGGTTTAGCTGAACGCTTGCTATCTGAACAAGCCATGATCAAAATTAAGCATGATGGTAAAAAAGAGCAATGTCCAGTTCCTTCACCTTTTGACCATGAAAGTGCCATTTTATATTTAGTTGCACACTTAAAAAAACTTACTTTAGTTGATTGTATTACCGCCGTTGGTCATCGTGTTGTCCATGGAGGAGAAGTTTATTGTCAACCAACATTAATAGATGACGATGTAAAAACAGCGATAAAAAATTTAGCCCGCTTAGCGCCTTTACATAACCCCGCTAATTTAACCGGCATCATTGCCGCTGAAACGGCATTTCCTACATTACCGCAAGTCGCTATATTTGATACCGCATTTCATCAAACGATGCCAGAAAAAGCTTATATTTACGGTATTCCTTATCGCCTTTATACACAGCATGGCATTCGACGCTATGGTTTTCATGGCACCAGTCATTACTTTGTTGCCAAGCAAGTAGCAAAGATGCTTAATAAACCATTAGCACAATGTAGCTTTATTAGTGCCCATTTAGGTAATGGTTGCAGTGTCACCGCTATTAAAGATGGCAAAAGTGTTGATACTAGTTTGGGCATGACACCGCAAGAAGGCATAATGATGGGAACTCGCAGCGGTGATGTCGACCCCGGTATTATATTCCACCTTATTAACCAACTTAACTATAGTGTTGACGACGTTGAAAACATGCTAAATAAACAAAGTGGCCTCTTGGGTGTTTCAGGTATAAGTAATGACTGTCGTACCATAGAAACTGCTTATACTGAAGATCATAATCAACAAGCTAAGTTAGCCCTTGAGGTTTTTTGTTATCGCATAGCCAAAGCCATTGCCTCATACACCGCAAGTTTAATTACGCTTGATGGCATTATTTTTACCGGGGGTATTGGCGAGAACTCTGATCTCATCCGCGATAAAATTCTCGCTCAATTAAGCCTCTTGAACTTTAAAACCGATAAGGCTGCCAACCTGGCCATGCGTTTTGGTCAATCGGGACTTATTAGCACGCCAGATTCTCGCTCAGCATGGGTAATTGCCACCAATGAAGAATGGGTTATTGCTGAACAAACGTTTCAACTACTTAATCAGCAACAGGACTTTTAAAATGGCACATCGCATTATGTTAATACCCGCAGGGTTTGGCGTTGGGCTGAGCAGCATAGCTTTAGGCGTAATTCATGCTTGCCAGCAACAAGGTATCAATGTTGGTCACTTTAAACCTATTTCACAACCATCTCGCAATGTTCGAAGCAATAAAAATGGCGATTTAGAAAAAACGGAAACAGCAACTTCAATCTCGCTATCTTATGTTGAGCAACAAATCGGCGACGGTCGCAACGATATTGTGCTAGAGCAAATTGTTGAAAATTTTAATGCCATAGATAGAGTACATGATGTGGTCATTATTGAAGGTTTGATCCCGACAACCCGTCAGCCTTACGCAACAAGAATAAATCGTGATGTCGCTAGGGCTCTGTCTGCAGAAATAGTACTAGTCGCAGCGCAAGACAATGATTCCGTCGAAGAGTTTGAAGATCGTATTGAAATGAGCGCTGAAACGTTTGGTGGTATTAAAAACCCTAAACTGATTGGTTGTATTATCAATAAAATTAACTCCCCCGATAAAGACGAGTTTGGTTTATTGCCACACGAAAATGAATTTAACCAAAAAGTAGACCTTGCGCCATTGCTTAAATTGTCTATTTTTAAAAATCGCCATTTTGAATTATTAGGCACAGTACCGTGGGAAATGGATCTTATTGCACCACGGGTTGTCGATATTGCAAAATACCTTAACGCCGATATTATTAACCGTGGAGATATGGCACATCGCCGTATTCGTAGCATTAGTTTTTGTGCCCGTAGTGTTGATAATTTAATGAGCCATTTACAGCCTAGTCGTTTAATTGTCACTCCCGGTGATCGCACCGACATTATTATTGCCACCTGTTTGTCAGCCTTAAATGGCACAAAAGTTTCAGCACTGGTGCTAACCAATGGCTATGTACCTAATGACAACGTTCTCAGCCTTTGCCAACAAGCACTAGACGGCGGCTTACCTGTACTATCTGTACCATGGGATACCTGGAAAACATCGCGCTATTTAATGAGTTTTAACCCTGACATTCCTCAAGATGACCAACAGCGCCAAGAAAAGGTAAAAGAATTTGTTGCCGACAACCTCAGTAGCGATTGGTTAACACAGTTAAGCAACAAAGCCAGTATTAGTGACAAAATGTCACCTCCGGCTTTTAGGCATAAATTAACCGAACTTGCACGTCAAGCCAATAAATTAATTATCTTACCTGAAGGCACTGATATACGAACCATTAAAGCCGCTGCGATTTGTGTTGAACGTAACATTGCCCGTTGTCAGTTAATTGGCGATAAAGAAACCATATTACGTATTGCGGAGCAACAAGGCATCAACCTGCCTGCGGGTCTAGTAATAACCGACCCTGACAGTATTCGTGATAATTATGTCGCCCCGCTGGTGGAGTTACGAAAAGCAAAAGGCATGACCGACGTTATAGCCCAGCAAGCGTTAAAAGATAATGTGGTTTTAGCGACTATGATGTTACAACTAGGTCAAGTCGATGGTTTAGTTTCGGGCGCCGTTAGTACCACAGCCAATACTATTCGACCCGCATTACAGTTAATTAAAACCGCAGAAGGTAGCTCTTTAGTCTCCTCTATTTTCTTTATGTTGTTGCCCGACCAAGTGCTTATTTATGGTGATTGTGCCATCAACCCTGAGCCAAATGCCGAGCAACTCGCTGATATCGCCATTCAATCTGCCGATTCAGCAAGTCAATTCGGTATTAAACCCAAAGTAGCTATGATCAGCTATAGTACAGGCACATCAGGTGTTGGTGCTGATGTCGAAAAAGTTGCAGCAGCAACTAAAATTGCTCAACAAAAAAGACCTGATCTTATTATCGACGGGCCATTGCAATACGATGCCGCTATTATGGAAAATGTTGCCCTTAAAAAAGCCCCAAATAGTCCCGTTGCTGGCCAAGCCAATGTTTTTATATTTCCAGACCTCAACACCGGCAATACCACATATAAAGCCGTGCAACGTTCAGCTGATGTGGTGAGTATTGGCCCAATGCTTCAAGGTATGCGAAAACCCGTTAACGACTTATCTCGCGGCGCTTTAGTTGATGATATTGTCTATACAATAGCATTGACGGCAATTCAAGCAGATTTATAGTTTTCTGACAATAAAACCAGCGATTAGAACGAACTGTTTTATAGATAAGATGATCTTTAGCTACTTTACCCATCAGAACAAGATTTTAACAACTTATTGAGTTGCTGTTAATAAAAAAATTAACTGGTATTTTTTAACCAACATTTTAAATCCTTATAAAACAAAGTAATACATAGTTAAACAATAGTTACACACAATGATATCCACAATTTATGTGGATATCATTTTTCGTACTATATTTTAATTAGTCGTATAAATTCGTCTCATAAACACAAATTGACCTAGAAATACGCTTGCTTGACAACCATAACCAGCTTAATGCACGCTAAAAACAGGTTAACCAGCTAACTGTGTGGGAATATTTCGCGCTAACAATCAAGTCTTAACCCTGGAAACGCTAGAGTTCATTGATTATAAACGCTATAGTAATGATATCATTAACCTAAATAGACGAATTTAATTTATGAGTAATTTAACCCTGCGCGGCTTATCTGAAAAATTTGCTATTCATAGTTTACGACGCGAAAGTTCAATACCTGATGTGGTATTTAATGCGCCTATCTTCTTTTTGGCAAAAACGTATGACGAGATATCCATTGTTATACCAGAGCATATTGAAATTGACAGTGAAGAAGTTGAATTAGGTTGGCAAGCATTTGAGGTTGTTGGGCCACTATATTTTACCTTAACCGGTATCATGTCAAATATATCAACCGTTTTAGCCAACGAAAAAATTAGTATTTTTGCTATTTCGACTTTTGATACTGACTACGTTTTAGTAAAATCAGATAAGTTTGAAGCCGCTAAAGCAGCGCTCATCAAAAATAACTATCGAGTAATTTAATTCAGGAAACAACATGACAATACTTTATGGCATTAAAAACTGCGATAGCGTAAAAAAAGCAAAAAAATGGTTAGAGCAAGAACATATCCCCTATCAATTTCATGACTTTCGCATTGATGGCCTTAGCTCAGAGTTGTTGCAAGAGTTTATTACCTCGGCTGATTTAACCTTGCTGCTAAATAAGCGCAGTACCACATTTCGCAATTTAACTGACGACATTAAAAACAACCTCACTGACCAAGTTATGGCTGAAATTATTTTAGCACAGCCTACGTTAATCAAACGCCCGCTACTTAAGCATAATCAAGCGTTTTTGATTGGTTTTAAAGATAGTCAATATCAAGAAACATTGCTTTAGGTGCACACTATTCTCATGAATAAACATAATAATGCCACCATTTCATTTGCACAAGCGTTAATTGAACGCCCATCTGTTACCCCAGAAGATTTTGGTTGTCAGCAATTGATGGCTGAGCGTTTAGCCAAGTTAGGTTTTAATAATGAAACTATGGTATTTGAAGATACCACCAACTTATGGTCGCGTAGAGGTAGCGCTGGGCCAGTATTTTGTTTTGCAGGTCACACCGATGTTGTGCCTGCGGGCAATTTAGTAAGCTGGAACACCCCACCTTTTGATCCCGTTATTGTTGGTGGTATGCTTTATGGTCGTGGAGCTGCGGATATGAAAGGCAGCTTAGCGGCGATGATAGTGGCCACTGAGCGCTTTGTTACTGACTACCCTAATCACCAAGGCTCTATCGCATTTTTGATCACCAGTGATGAAGAAGGCCCGTTTATTAATGGCACCACACGTGTGATTGATACACTTAAAGCACGCAATGAAAAAATTGATTATTGTATTGTAGGAGAGCCTTCTAGTACAAAAAAATTGGGGGACGTGGTTAAAAACGGCCGTCGTGGCTCAATATCGGGTCAATTAACCATTCACGGTAAACAAGGCCATGTTGCTTATCCTGAGCACGTTATTAACCCCATCCACAAGGCTATGCCCGCTTTAATGCAGTTAAGTGAAATGCATTGGGATAATGGTAATGAGTATTTTCCGCCAACCAGCTTTCAACTATCGAATATTCAATCAGGTACCGGCGCAACCAATGTCGTACCTGGACATTTAACCGCATTGTTTAATTTACGCTATAGCACTGAATTAACCGCAGAGATGATCGTTGATAAAGTAGAGGCCTTATTAACACGACATGCATTAGATTTTGATATTAACTGGGTCTTTAACGGTCAGCCCTTCATTACTGAGCCCAGTACCTTAGTAGACTCTGTTGTGCAAGCCATTAAAACTTGCTGTAATATAAGCACTGAACTTTCTACTAGTGGTGGCACCTCTGACGGACGATTTATAGCACCTACTGGCGCGCAAGTTGTTGAGCTTGGCCCTTGTAACGGCACTATTCATCAAGTTAATGAATGCGTTGCGGTAGAAGATTTAATTTTATTAACCGATGTCTACTATCAAACCTTGATTAATGTTTTAGCAAACGATGGGTAATATGACTGAGCTTGATTTAATATTAACCGGACAAACTGAAAGTCATATTCATTGGCTAGCGCCTAAACTTGGCATTCATCATGAAATGTTAATAGCATTCAAAAAATTACAAGTTGCCGCAAAAACTGCCAACATAGATCTGTCCATCGCCAGTGGTTTTCGAAGTTTTGAGCGACAATTATTGATTTGGCAAAACAAGTACTCTGGTAATAGCGTTATTAAAGATGCCGCAAATAAACCCTTAGCGCTTGAGCAGCTCAGTGAGTGTGAAAAAATACACGCCATTATGTTATTCTCTGCACTACCTGGAGCCAGTCGCCATCATTGGGGCTGCGATATTGACGTTTATGCAAAAAATTTATTACCTGCTGAGCAATCATTAGCATTAGAGCCTTGGGAATATCAAGTCTCTGGACACTTCTACCCCTTAACGGTTTGGCTCGCTGAACATGCGAAAGAATTTGGCTTCTTTTTACCTTATGATAAATTTCGCGGTGGTGTTGCCCAAGAGCCTTGGCATCTTTCATACTTGCCATTGTCGCAATACTACCAGCAGAGTTTTACTGAAGCACTTTTAGCGAAAACATTATTAAACAGCAATATTCAAGGTAAAGCGTTAATACTGGAGTTATTACCTGAGCTCTACCAACGTTATATTGTCAATGTCGCAAATGCGTAACTTTTCGATACCATGGAAACTATTATTAATATATTTTATTGGACCATTAGCTTATGACCAGCATATTAACTGAAGCCTGGGTCGCCCCAACCATTATTATTATTGCCTTAGTTATTTTAATTGGTAACTTGAGTACTTTTCAAAAGAGTGCAAAAACACCATTACGTAAAAAAGCGCTAAACGATTTAAAAGAGACCATACCAAGAAGCCAAAAATCGCCTCATAAAATGCCGACAGTTAGCAAAAAAACTGATTTAGAGCACAAAACAAAAAACTCCGATTAACGGAGTTTTTTTATCTATGCGCTGTAAAAACAGTTAGTCTTTAAAGGCTAAAATACGTCTTTAAAAGATAAGCCTGACTCCATGACATTAAATATTTTCTCTAATGTCGCCTCAGATAATGCTGTACCTTGATCGTCGTATATTGTCACAGCAGATTTTGCAGCCAATTTTTCTAACTGAAATTGATACTTACCATTGGGTAATTCGATAACCGGTATGCTATCTGCCCAAAGATTATCCCAAAAACTAGATTTAGGTTTCACGTAGTCAACATAGTAAATTTTATTTGTTTCATTGAGATCGGCAATACTAAAGCCATGATCTTCGAAAAACAACGGTAAGTTAGACCATAATAAATCGACATCAATTTCGACAATATAAGCCGCTTCGCCAGACGCATTCTCACCTACACTAACAAAGGTTTGATTCGCACGCATCAAACGATTCTCTTGCTGTTTCAAACGGTATTGGTAATCAACTTGTGATATGACTTCATTTAGCATGTTCATTTCAGCACGCTGTTGATCAATGATGTCGATACGCTTACTACCACCTAATTTATCTGTTTTCAAATAATCAAGTAATTCGACCGTTAACGCGACACTTCGACCATGAGATTTACTTTCAATAGAATAACGATACTTGATACTTTCAGACTTTGATAACGACTTAAATGGCCAAGTGCCCTCTTCCACTTCTTTATGATACCAGTCAGATTCAAAAATAAAACCGGCATCGTCTATTTGTGTTAATTCAATATTATCCGTCGCTAATTGGCTTTTTAATGCCTGTAGAATAAAACTTTTTAGATCCGTGTCATCTAGCACTTGGTCAAACCATACTGTCGATGCAGCAGAATTATTTTCTGTACGTGTTGACGCAGCAATAGGCAAAACGAGTGAAGGCGCACGAACATCAACATTAGTCCCCGTCGGGCCATCATAATTAATTTTGTCTGGGACAAAAAAGGTATCTACTTGTTTAGGCTTAGCTAATCCCGCAGGTATCTTTAACGCTGTTGCTTCTTTTTGTTGCGCGTATTCAAAATCGCCTACCGCTTGCTTA
>TARA_R110000737_G_scaffold34232_1_pt1 | contig 12983 bp, 6 predicted proteins | sample TARA_R110000737 | Tara Oceans TARA_R110000737 (sample SAMEA4398027) | marine metagenome | biome: Polar Biome; feature: [SRF] surface water layer (ENVO:00010504); material: water (ENVO:00002006), including particulate matter (ENVO:01000060) such as... | depth 5 m
CGCCAATTATCTCAGTATTCTACGCGGCCTTTTGATAATTGGACCTTTATATGATTGGATTTGACTACGGCACCTCAAACTGTGCTGTTGGTGTGATGGAAAACAACACACCAAAACTTTTATCTTTGGGTGATCATGGTCGCTACATACCGTCAACTTTGTATGCGCCAAGTCGTGATATTATCGTGAACTGGCTGCACAAACACTTGACCTTGGCAGAGCAAAAAAACTTTCAGCAGCAACGCCAAAGACAATTACAAAAAGGCCAAAATTCCTTACGAGAACTAATCTTAGATGGCTACCCAACAGAGTTATCATTTGGTCAAGCAGCCTTAAATAACTATTTGCAGGAGCCTGATGAAGGTTACTACATAAAATCACCGAAATCATTTCTTGGCGCCAGTGGCCTATTGCCGCAACAAATTGAATTATTTGAAGACATTGTTGCCGCTATGATGAGCAATGTAAAAAACCTCACCGAAGCAGCACTTGGCAGAAGTGTAAGCCAAACTGTGATTGGCCGACCGATTAACTTTCAAGGCCTGCGCGGCGAAGAAAGTAACCAACAAGCATTAACCATATTAACCAATGCGGCAAAACGGGTCGGTTTTAAAGATGTCGAATTTCAATTTGAACCGGTCGCTGCGGGCTTTGAATATGAAGCCAGCCTAGATAAGGAAACCAAGGTGTTAGTGGTCGATATTGGTGGCGGCACTAGCGATTGCTCAATGTTATTAATGGGACCAAAGCAAGCTATTTTAACCGATAGAACCGGTGATTTATTAAGCCATAGCGGGGAGCGTGTTGGTGGTAATGATTTTGATATTGCCTTCGCACTTAAAGGCATCATGCCAAGTTTTGGCTTAGACAGTCTATTAAAAAGTGGCAAACCTATGCCCAGCAACAGTTTCTGGCAAGCGATGGCCATTAACAATATTAATCATCAAACCGAGTTTTACAGCGCCGCCAATGGCCGGTTTTTAACGCAACTTATTCGCGATGCTGAGCAACCAGCGTTATTAAGCCGATTATTAACCGTGCAACAACAAAAACTCAGCTACCGGGTGGTAAACGCTGCTGAGCAAAGTAAAATTGCTTTAACAGAACATAGTGAGCAAAAAGTTGACTTGTCTGATATCGATGATGGACTCAGTGTTAACCTTAACAGAGATAGCTTTGCCAAAGCCTGTCAACGTGAGCTGAATGCTATTGCCGTGCTTATGAAGGCTGCCATTACGCAGGCTAACTGCCAACCTGACGTGGTTTTTGTTACCGGCGGCACCGCTAAATCGCCGGTATTAAATCAGTTTTTACAACAACAATTTCAAGATACGCCGATTGTTGTTGGCGACCATTTTGGTAGTGTTACCGCGGGCTTAACCCGTTGGGCCAAGACAATTTATACATAAATATCTCAATAACGAGGGCAATTATCACCAGTCTTACAACTGTGCTAATTGCGGTAATGATTATCGCATTATATAGTAGATAAAATAGCTAAACGCTAATAGGAACAGTAAGTAAATCAGTTCTCTATGGGCATTTAACTGACACCCTGTTATCGCCAAAATATTACCGAGATTAAAATAATACCGCAATAACTCATACGACTAAAACCCCACAAATCAGTGCGCAATTCGTTCAAATGCGACCATTTTTAAAACGGCTTACTTTTGCCAACTTGCATCCGATTGCCAATTATTAATCCACGTAGGAATTTCATTAGCCGGCATCGGCCGGGCAATGCCATAACCTTGGGCCAAATCACAGCCTAATTGTAATAGTGCGGTGCCATGATCAATGGTTTCGACGCCCTCGGCAATCACCTCACGTTTGAATGATTTAGCTAAGGCTATTACCCCTTCAACAATGGCCAAATCATCGTTATCAATCAGCATATCGCGCACAAAGCTTTGGTCTATCTTAATTAAGTTTGCTGGTAACCGCCTAAGGTAAGTAAGCGACGAATAGCCGGTACCAAAATCATCTAAAGCAAATTTCACCCCCAGCGCTAAACAGGCTTTCATGATGGTTGACACATGGTGTACATCATCTAGAGCGCTTGTTTCCAGTACTTCTAGTTCTAAATAACTGGGGTCTATATTCGGATGAGCTTTGAGTAGTTTAGTTAGTCTCTGGGTAAAGTCTGGTTGCTGTAATTGCACGGCGGCAATGTTCACACTGGTACTGACCGGCAGTTTAAGCCCCATTTCCTGCCATTGCGTCATTTGGCTCAATGCGGTATTTATAACCCACTCGCCCATTTCAATACTCATGGGATTATTTTCAATAATAGGTAAGAACTCTATCGGATTTAGTAATCCGCGTTTCGGATGCTGCATACGAATTAGCGCTTCAACACCAATTACTGAACCTGTTCTCATATTAACTTTTGGCTGATAATGTAAAACAAAATGATTTTTATCTAAAGCACGACGAATAGTTTCTAAACTTTCTCGTTGCACTTTAATGGCATCATCTTGTGCGGTATCAAATCGGTGGAAACGGTTTTTACCCGACTCTTTAGCTTTGTACATGGCTTGGTCGGCATGACGCATGAGCTGATCAGCATCGACATTATCCTGAGGATAATAAGTCACACCGATACTTGCTGATACATTCAATACCACACTACCTATGGTAACAGGCTCTGACGCGGCTAATAACAATCGCTCTAACACCGGCTGACAATCTGCAACTAATGCTAAATCAGTTAATACCGCAACAAATTCATCACCACCAATGCGGGCTAAGCTATCACCTTCTCGTAATGCTGCTTTCATACGTACTGAAACAGCAATCAGCAGTTCATCACCGACATTGTGCCCATAGGTATCATTAATATGCTTAAAACCATCTAAATCTAAAAACACCACTGCAAGCGAATGCTGTTGACGATTGCACTGCAACATAGCATGAGAAATTCGATCAGCTAATAGCACACGATTCGGCAAGTTGGTCAGTTGGTCGTAGTGGGCTACATGCTCTAATTGGTTTTGGTGTTCTTTCATCACCGTAATATCAGTACACAATGAAACATAATGCTGTACAAAACCATCAGTATTATTAACCGCGCTAATGGTAAGCATTTCGGGATAGATTTCACCACATTTGCGGCGATTCCATATTTCACCTTCCCAGTAACCTTGCTTAAGCAGTGTGTTCCACATTTCAGTATAAAACTCTGACGAGTGACGCCCAGATTGAAGAACTTTTGCATTTTCCCCTAGCACCTCTTCAGCCGTGTAACCGGTAATGCGACAGAAAGCATCATTGACTTGGGTAATAGCCGCATTAGCATCAGTGATCATGATGCCTTCATGTGCATGACTAAAGACACTCGCTGCACGTTTGAGCTTTTCTTCAATTTTTTTACGTTCGGTAATATCATGAATGACTCCAACTAGAAAATAGTTACCGTTGGCGTCGGTAAAGCGATTCTTTCTAGTCATTACCTGTTTTGGCTGCTCTCCAATAGGGGAAACGGTCTCTTCACATAAAATCTCTTGTCCTTGTTCTAGTACCTGTCGATCTATGGCAAAAAAACCTTCCATCTCACTCGCTGGAAATTTTTCAGCCAATGTTGAACCGATAATTTGCTGCCTAGGTAAGCCAAAAAAACTACAGCAAGCGTCATTGACCAGAATAAATTTAAAATCTTCATCTTTGACAAAAATTGGCTCGCCTGTATTGTTGAATATAGCGCGCAGATACTCGTCAATATCGTGGGAATTTCCGGCAAATTTAATCGACTCAGCTTTATTTTTATTCTTCCCTAATGTCATTTAAATAGTTCCTACTAAATATATATAATGAGACAATAAAATTTGGTAAATATTATTATTGTGAAACTATATTCAGTTTAGACTAGGACTTTCGACTTAGCCTGTTTTAAGCTTTTATCTTTAACACGCTAGTGAAACTTGAATCTTTGTAATTTAAAATCAAGATAATAATTAATGTTTTCCTCATACGGCAGGTAAGCAATGGGTGCGGCATAATTTAATGAATTGGGTATTATCTAACGATTATTTTAACACAAAATTAGCCGAACTATTTTTAGAACTATTTATCTCTGCCAACTCGCATCAGGTTGCCAATTATTGATCCACGCAGGAATATCACTCGCTGGCATGGGCCTGGCAATACCATAACCTTGGGCTAAATTACAGCCTAGTTGCAATAACGCAGTGCCATGTTCAATGGTTTCTACGCCTTCAGCAATCACCTCACGTTTGAATGATTTAGCTAAGGCTATCACACCTTCTACAATGGCAAAATCATCATTATCAATCAGCATATCGCGCACAAAGCTCTGATCTATCTTAATTAAGCATGCCGGTAAGCGTCTCAGATAAGTCAGGGACGAATAGCCGGTGCCAAAATCATCTAAGGCAAAACTTACGCCCAGCGCTATGCAGTCATTCATGATTGAAGAGACATGATGTATGTCGTCTAAGGCACTGGTTTCCAGTACCTCTAGTTCTAAAAAGCTAGGGTCAATATCAGGATGGGCAGATAGCAGTGTCGCTAACCTTTGGGTAAAGTCTGGTTGCTGTAATTGTACGGCGGCAATATTTACGCTAGTGCTGATCGGCCAATTAAGTCCCATTTTTTGCCATTGCTTTATTTGTCGCAGGACGGTATCAATTACCCACTCCCCCATCTCAACACTCATGGGGTTATGTTCAATGACCGGTAAAAACTCGATGGGATTTAATAAGCCCTTTTCTGGGTGTTGCCAGCGAATAAGCGCTTCTACACCGATCACCGTACCAGCCTTCATATCAATTTTTGGCTGATAATGGAGGATAAATTGCTCATTATCTAATGCGCTACGAATAGCCTCTAGACTTTCCTGTTGTATTTTAACCGCGTCATCATGCGCGGTATCAAATAAGTGATAACGATTCTTACCCGACTCTTTTGCCACATACATAGCTTGATCAGCATGGCGCATAAGTTGGTCGGCATCGACACTATCTTGTGGATAAAGCGTAACGCCAATACTGGCTGATACATTTAAGACCAGATTCCCGACAGTAACGGGGTCTGACGCTGACAATAGTAATCGCTCTAATACCGGTTCACAATCGGCAACATCGTTTAAATCAGCGAGTACAGCGACAAATTCATCACCGCCAATTCGGGCTAAGCTATCCCCTTCGCGTAACGCCTCTTTCATTCGAACTGACAGTGCAACGAGTAGTTCATCACCGACATCATGACCATAGGTATCATTGACGTGTTTAAAACCATCTAAATCGAGAAACACCACGGCAAGTGACTTATTGTGCCGATTACATTGCAACATGGCTTGAGATAACCGGTCAGCCAGTAAAACACGGTTGGGCAAACCGGTCAGTAAATCGTAATGAGCAATGCGTTCTAATTGCCCCTGATGCGCTTTCATTACGGTAATATCAGTGAATAATGCCACGTAATTACTTATTTGCCCCGCGGTATCTTTGACGGCACTAATGTTAAGCATTTCAGGATAAATTTCACCATCTTTACGACGGTTCCATATTTCGCCAGACCAACTACCTTTTTTCAGTAACGCTTGCCACAGGTTGACATAAAACTCAGGTGACTGACGCTCTGATTGCAAAATGCGCGAATTCTGGCCAATCGCCTCTGCACGACTATATTGAGTTATTGCCATGAATTTTTTATTTACATCAACGATAGTACCTTGTGCATCGGTGATCATAATGCCTTCACCGGCATGGGTAAATACACTGGCGGCGAGTTCTAACTTCTCTTCCGCTTGTTTTTTTTCAATGGCAATACTGGCCATACTGACGGTTTGTTCAATGACGGTAAAATCCGCGGCTGTTGGAGAGTTTATCTGGCGGTGATAGATGGCAAAAGTACCGAGCACTTTACCTTTTGTTGAGTGAATGGGCTCTGACCAACATGCGGCTAAATTAGCTTTTTCAGCTAGCGTTTTAAATGACTGCCAATAAGGATGAGTCTGAATATTTTCAACAATAACACGTTCGTTAGTAAAGGCTGCGGTTCCGCATGAGCCAACCCCAAGGCCAATCTCTAGGCCATGAATCGCTTCATTATAAAAATGCGGTAGACTGGGCGCTGCGCCGTTTAATAAATGTTTACCGGCCTCGTCGAGTAATAAAACACTACACAACATGTTGGGGTTTTCTTGCTCAACAACATGCACTATGGCTTGCAGAATAGCCGGTAAGGTTTCACCTGTGGTTATTAGCTCTAAGACATCCGTGCGGGATTTTTCACGTAATTCGACTTGTTTGCGTTCAGTAATGTCATGCACTATGCCGACAATAAAATAGTTACCTTTTGAGTCTATAAAGCGACTTTTTCTGGTCAGAATGGTCTTAGTTTGCTCACCACTGGTGGTAAGTTTTTCTTCGCAGACAATCTCTTTGCCTTCTTCTAGCACTTTTCTATCAATAGCTAAAAAATGCTCCCTTTCACTCTGCGACACTTTTTCGGCCAGTGTTTTGCCAATGACGTCACTTTTAGCTACTCCAATCAATTGACAAAAAGCGTCATTAACAAGCAGCAATCTACACTCTTCATCTTTTACGAAGATGGGGTCTCCTGTACTATTGAACGCGACATTGAGATACATTTCAATATCATGCAGATTGTCGTCAAACGGGCTTAACAGAGCTGTATTTCTTTTCTTCTCAAGCGTCATGTAAAACAGTTCCTAGTGAGATAATTCAGACGATATATAGGATAATAAAAATGCTACATCTATTTGTTATTGTTTACAAACATGCCGCCATGTTTGCGCTACACCAGTAACGTTAAGCTAAAGCATAATATATTGCCTTTGATACGTTATCGGCGATCTTGATTTTACCCCCGCAAAAATTATTTAAACAATCATTTCAACAATAAGTACGTCCCATGTTATTTCAATGAATTCAAAGATAGCTCAGTTTGCCGACTAACCACAAGCTAAGCTTTGAAAAAGTGAACTATGGTAGTTACTGCTTATGCATCGGCGACTGACTTTGCTGGCAATAAGCACACCACTTTATTTCTACCTGATTCTTTTGCTCGATATAAGGCTTGGTCTGCCCGTTGTAATGCCTCTTCTACCGATTCTTTTGGCACGGCTAGTGTTACGCCAAAGCTCGCCGTTTTATGACCGACATGAGGAAAAACATGGTCGGCAATTAACGATCTCAACTTTTCAGCAACCACCATAGCACCGTCACTATTGGTTTCGCGGCAAATGATAAGAAACTCCTCACCGCCCCAACGGCCAACCACATCAACGTCACGACAATAAAGCTTTAATATTTTCGCTATCGAGATTAATACCTGATCACCAATCAAATGACCGTAGTTATCGTTAATCAGTTTAAAAAAGTCGATATCACAAATGATAACCGATAAATCAAGCTTGTAACGTGTCATTCGGCTGAACTCATCCGACAGCACATGGTCAAGCTGTAAACGATTATTAAGCCCGGTCAAAGAATCGGTAATCGACAACTTTTCAACTTGTTTTTTGTCAGTGATATTCTGCTGAATAGATATATAACCACAGATGTCGCCGACGTCGTTTCTAATCGGATCTATTTTCGCGTCAATCCAATAAAATGAGCCGTCTTTGGCTCTATTTTTTAACTCTCCTGCCCAAACCTCGCCTTTAGTAATTCTGCTCCATAGCGCTTCGTAGGTTGAAGCAGGCGTATCAGGGTGACCTACGATACTGTGTGAATGGCCAATAAGCTCCTCTTTGCTGTATCCAGAGACTTCACAAAAGGCAGTAGATGTGTCAATAATTTCGCCATTAAGGTTAGTCTGCGAAGAGATAACATAAAGATCGACGATATTAATATAACGGGCTAAATTAGCTTGTGCGACAGTGAGTTCCTCAGCTCGCAAAATCACCATATGTTTAAGACGGCGATTCAATCCGAATAGCACTAAAGTCAGTAGTAAACTGCCGCCCGCTATCGCGAGGACAACTTTCGCCCAAAATGGCATTGCTTTATCAATATTAAGATAATCTTTAAAATCCACCCCTTCAAAGCTAGCATTTTTTGCAACGAGACCTTGCTGCTTATATATATCAGCGATACGCTGGAAACGGCCGCTACTCATATGGCCAATATCAACCATATCAGGCAGGATCATCTTCTCCGTTTGTTCCGCTTCATAAACTAAATGTTCAAGCGATTTGCCCGAAGGATATTTGCTTTTTAGCCAGCCGATAACCTCACCTTTATTTTCGAGGGCATAACGCCAGCCTTTCATGCTTGCCTCTAGGAACTTACGTGTACGTGCAGGGTTTTTACGTACCGTATCTTCACTAGTAAAAAGAATATCGTCATAAAAATCGATACCATAGTTGATCGGATTGATCACTTGAATATCAACACCCTTTTCCTGATAGTAAAAAGGCTGATTGGTTAAATAGGAGGCGATAGCATCCGTTTCACCGCGTAGCAGAGAGTCGGGGTCAAAAGAATGGCCAAGATGGACGAAGTCAGACTCTTCAATACCTAATTGATGAAACATAGCGAAAAAGGTCGCGTCATCTATTCCTTTACTGTACATCACCCGTTTGCCCTTTAACTCATATGGGCCAAGCAATTTGCTATCTGCACGGGTTATTAGAACCAAAGGGCTGTGCTGAAATACCGCGCCAAGCGCTACTACAGGTACTCCCTTCATTCTATCAAGAATAATACTAGAGCCAATGATGCCGTAATCGGCTTTTTTGTCCAATACTACTTCAACCGGCGTCAATAACGGATCTCTTTCATTGATGGTGACGTCGAAGCCAGCTTCAGCGTAATAGCCTTTTTCTTTAGCGGCGTAATAGCCAGCGAACTGAAACTGATGCATCCACTTGAGCTGAAGTACAACTTTCTCGTTGGCCCATAAAGGCGTTGCACAGAATAATCCAAAAATCAGCGCAAAGTAGTTTAAGGTATTTCGATGATTTAATAGCAAAACACAACACATATAAATTTTAAGTGATGGATAGAGTGTAGAGCTAAAATATTATTATTTCATCTATGTAAGTGAAAAAAACTTCAAAGATTACAAGTGACAAAGCAATAATAATATCGTTAACCATTAGCTATAATTATCGCCTATAACTTAACAACGAATTCATTATTGGGCTCACTAATCTAAAGTCACATTATTTGCTATGAAGAAAGTGAATATTTTGTTGCTAATTTAATATTCACTTCACAAGCTGATAAAAAGCATTGGCTCATTGATAGTTGAGCTTACCAGTAATACACTTTAATGCTTGAGTGCTTGTATCGGTGCAATTGAACTCGCGCGCCATGCCGGTAATAAACACGCTAAGATCGAGATAATCGATAAAACCAACAGTGCTATACCATAAATAAAAGCATCAAAAGCGTTAATATCAAACAACTGAATACGTAACCATCGGCCACTAAAATAAGCGCCAGCAATGCCAATGACTAGACCAATCAGCGTAAGTTTTGCGCCATAAGCCAGTATTAAGCTGATAACTTTTGCTTTATCTGCACCAATCGCCATTCTAATGCCGATTTCTCGAGTTCGTAAGTTGACCATATAACTCATTACGCCACTAACGCCACTGATGGTGATCACTAAGGCAATAATCGAAAAGATAGTTAACAGTTGTGCCAAGAAACTTTGCAAAGAAATTGAATTATCAACGGCTTGTTGTAGGGTTTCAAATTTTGATAGTGGCTGGCGATTGTCTAACTGAGCAATAATAGCTTTTACATCTTGCGCAAAAGCCCCAATACTAACCTCATCTTGTTTGGCTAAAAGGGCAATATGCCCTGTGGGGGCTTGCGCCATAGGTTGATAAATTTGAAAACTAACAGCCGTTGATACTCCGCGTTCATGGATGTTGTCAATAACCCCGACAATAGTCAGCCAATTTTTACCTTGATCTAATGAAATCGCTTTATTAATCGGGCTTTCACTAGGCCACCATTTTTTCGCCAACTTGCTGTTAATCATAATAACGTTAGGTGATCTATTGTCATCATCAACACTAAAGTGTCTACCGAGTAATAACCGACTATTAATGGTGTCAAAGTATCCTTCTGTTATGGGACGAACAAAGCTATTCGCTAAAACTTCATCGGGGTTGTAATCTCGATCATCGAGTTGAATAGCTTGGCGAACACTACCATAGTTTATGCCAACAGTGTCATTAGGATAGGTAGAGCTTAATGCTGCTGATGCAATATAAGGCAGCTGACGAACTTGTTGTAATAGTTGCTGGGAAAATTGCCATTGTGCGTGAGCATTATTATAAACGGTCCAATTTAAATCTACTTGTGCAACATTGACGCCTTTAGCGCTAAAACCAGCGTCAATATTTTGTAAATTGTTTAAGCTTTTTATCGTTAATCCCGCTGCGATCAATAGCGTAAGTGATAGAGCAAATTGGCAAATCAATAAGGTATTTCTTAAAAAACCGTGTTCTGTTGCATAAGAAGATTTGCCACCTTCTTTTAACGAAGTCACCAAATTAACTTTAGTAAAGCTTGGTACTATACCAGCGATGACGCCTGAAATAGTTGAGATAGCTAAAGCAAATAACATCACACGGCTATCAATAGTAATTTCTGACGCGAGTGAACTGAAATTTGCCGCGAAAGCTTGTAAAAAATCTAAGCCTAAAAACGCTAACACTAACCCTAAACTGCCTCCCAGTAAGGATAACAATAGGCTTTCGGTAAGTAATAATTGCGCTAATCTCGCTTTACTAGCACCTAGTGATGCCCGTACGGCAAATTCACGTTTACGTTTTGAATGTTGTGACAAGGTTAAGTTGGTGACATTGGCGCAGGCAATTAAGAACAGTAATAACGTGGTCGCCAATAGTGTATATAGATAAGGGCGACTGCTTTTTACCAGTTCATCGTTGAGCGACAAAGCGCTAGCACTGATGTCAGCACTTGCTGAATAAGCTTCAGGATAGGTGTTAGTTAAACGCTTTGCTAGGCTAGCAACTTCGATGTTTACTGCAGCAAGTGATAGCTCTGGCTTTATTTTGGCAAAAGCTGACATCATGCGCATGCCGCGATTGGCGAGAGCATTCTCACTACTACGCCAAGGGCATGAGGGTATCGCCATATAAACATCATTTACATCAGGAAATTGTGGAAAGTGCGGTAACACACCTATAATTTTATGACTGCGATTATTAAACTCTACACTCTGATTGATAATATCTTCTTGGCTATTGAATTTACTTTGCCAAAACTCGTAACTCAAAACCACTAAAGGCTCTGCCCCTAGATCATCTTCTGCCTCAGTAAAAGTACGGCCTAATATAGGTGTTAAATTTAGTAGCTTGAAAAAATCAGCTGAAACCACACCGGTTCGCACCCTTATTGGGTCATCATATCCATACATGGTAAAGGTCATGTGGTGATACTCAGCCATATTTTCAAATGATTGGGCTTGGCTTTGATAGTCAAACATTTCGCTGGCCGAAAAACCGTAAGTTTGATTTTTGGTTAAATCTTCTTGTTGCAAGATAACCAACTGTGCACTGTCCTTAAATGGTGTTGCAGAAAATAAAAGTCCATTAACCACAGAAAATATTGCTGTCGTTGCGCCAATACTTAATGCCAGTGTAATGATAATAATAAAACTTGTGATCGGCGCAGCAATAAAGCGTGAATATGCATAGCGAACATCGAGCAATATATTTTCGCAGATGCTGTACCGAGCAAGTTCATTTTTATCGATTTCGCCACTGCCCTGCGAGTTAATTGCATTCGTATTAGTAACATGTGGCTTATTCACTTTCGCCTTAGTTCCTGAAGAGCTAGTTGCTTTTGACATAGCTATACCCCTACTTTTACTAGGTGCTTATCTAAACTAAGTTCAGCAATCTTGCCTGAATCAAGCGCTTTGCTACTTGCTTGTTGGTCAATAGGATCCACGACTATTTCACCATCAAACAAATGAATTGTTCGCTTAGCAAAGTGAGCGTAGCGACTGTCATGAGTTACCATACAAATGGTGACACCTTGTTCATTTAGTTCACCGAGTAATTCCATAACAGCATCACCATTAACGGAATCAAGATTACCGGTTGGCTCATCCGCTAGTAATAGTGTCGGGCTACCAACTAAAGCTCGTGCAACCGCCACCCGTTGTTGCTGGCCACCGGATAATTGATTAGGTAAATGTTCAGCCCTTTGGCACATATTGACCCGTTTTAATACTTCGGCAACTTTACGTTTCCTAAGCGATTTTTTGATACCTCGATAAACCAATGGCAGCTCTACATTTTCACTAACCGTCATATCGCCAATCAAATTAAAATCTTGAAAAATAAAACCTATCTCTCTATTTCTGACTTTCGCCATTTGAGCTTCTGATAGCTTGTTGACCGAATAATCACTGATTTGATAATCACCACTTGTTGCTTTATCAAGTAAACCAATAATCGACAATAAGGTAGACTTTCCGCCGCCAGATGGCCCTTGAATCGAGACATAATCACCTGATGAGATGGTTAAATTGACATTTTTTAACGCCTGAGTTTCGCTACCTTCACTATGATAAATTTTGTGGAGATTGCTGATTTTGATCAGTGTGTTTTTATTGCTCATTATCGAGTACCTAAGGTTAAATATTATTTTATTTCAAACACTAACAGTTGCTTAAGTGATAGAGTAAACCCGCTCAGCACAAGTAACTAATGATGCTAATGTAAAGTTTTTGACCTAATTAAGGGTTAGTAATGGATACTGTTGTAATCTTGAGGTGTCTGACACTATGACCTGCTCTCCTTGTGTTAAACCACTCAATAGCTGTATCGATGTGGCTGAGCTAGCGCCAAGAGCTACTTTTGTGCGAACCGCCTTGGCATCACCAGTAAGTTTAAATAAATAAGCGCTGCTTGATGCTTGCCAATGGCTCGGTTTATCAATTAGTAAGACATTTTCTAGTCGCTTAATTTCCACCGTACCGTTGACCCGAAGATCAGG
>TARA_R110000737_G_scaffold351834_2_pt1 | contig 12968 bp, 13 predicted proteins | sample TARA_R110000737 | Tara Oceans TARA_R110000737 (sample SAMEA4398027) | marine metagenome | biome: Polar Biome; feature: [SRF] surface water layer (ENVO:00010504); material: water (ENVO:00002006), including particulate matter (ENVO:01000060) such as... | depth 5 m
GAGGTAGAGGAGGAAACAGGGTATAAAATTGATAAAGTAAAGAAGGTGTTCGAAGCATACATGTCTCCTGGTTCAGTTACCGAGATACTTTATTTTTTTATTGGACAGTATGAAGATGCCATGAAAGTAAGCGAAGGTGGCGGTGCTGAGGATGAAACGGAAAATATTGAGGTATTGGAAATCGATTTTGCTAAGGCCATAGCCATGATGGAATCTGGTGAAATTAAAGATGCCAAGACCATCATGTTGTTGCAATATGCCCAAGTCCTGGGAATTTTCAATCAGTAATTTTCGTAAATATTTTTTAGGGTGGTATACATGGTTTCTCTTATTTCAGAAGATGGAATACGGAAATGATTGTTCATAAAACTAAAGATGAGCAGTTTGCCCGATTTTGTTTTCAGATAACCACTTAAATTATAATTGTTGCCTACGGAACCAGATTTGGCAAAAAGGAACGGTTCTGTGGTCGGATCTTCCCATGTTTCGACCGTACTGTCGGGTCCCCACATTGGAAATATCCCAAAGAGGCGCTTTTCAGGGACTTCATTATGTAGTTTCTGAAGGATTTGTACAAAGGAGCGCGGAGTAAACAAATTATACCGGGACAGTCCTGAACCATCTACCCACCGAGGTTGATGTTCTAAATCTTTCAAGTGATTCTGCAACATAAAATTAATGACTCTTTTTGTGCTCAATGTATCGGAAACGGTGGCCGAAGCTGTTAGTAATAATTGTTCGGCCAAGAAGTTATCACTCTTAAAAAGCATTCTCTTGAAAATAGAATCAGTCTCTATTCCATAGACCGTATGTATAACTCCCTCCGGGAAATGATCTGATAAAATGATTTTTTTACCAAGGGCAGACTCCAATAATTGTTGGGTTAAACTATCGCTGCTCACAAATGGAATTTCCAAAGTGTCTTTTTCGGTGGGTGAGATATAAAATTGGTTGTGGAACTCCTCCCGTTTTATAGTGGTATCTTTTATTTGGGTCTGATTGAAAAACGCTTTGGGAGAAATTTCCAGTCTTTCATTATTGGAAATGGTTACCACATTGCCATACAAAGGTATAGCTGACTTTTCAGGTGAAAAATAGGTGTCATAATCTTCCCAGGCCCAACCTGGCCCAAAACGATTCTCAGTATGGTTTTTGGTATAAAGCGCAATGGTAAACTGATTTCTCAACCAATGTATTGCCGTACTATCCTTAAAATAGGGATGAAGCCAAGATGGGTCACCTGTACCTTCAATAAACAAGGTGTCGTTTGCCACAACATATTTTAAGGTGGGAACGTTTTTAGGAAGAAGTTTTAACCCTGTATAAAAGGTTGCAATCTTCGTATTACTGGCAGGCGTAAAATATTTACCGCCATTATGACTGTAGATTTCTTTCTTGGTATCGGCATCAATGATTACAAGACCATGAAAGGAATTTTCCAGTAGCTTATTTCTTAATTGGGAGTTCAGTGTTTTTTTTATTGAATTACATCCAGTCAATAAAAAAATAAACATAAAAACATTGATAATCAATGCATTAAATGATTTTCTTGGCAATCTGTGCATTTGTGCAGTTCATCGATTTTAACAGCAAGTTATTCAATTTTTAACTGGAAATTGAGCTTTATAAACGCCTTTTTTATTAATTTAGAGGACAACCTATTACCCAATTTAATTTAATTAATATGCCTAGAGCTATGTTAGATTACACCAAAACAATCCTTCAAAAGGTGAGTTTTGATGTTAAACTCTTCGCTAGGGAACTTCGAAAAGCTATTTCGAGATTATTGCCAAGTGAAGTGCAAGAACTTAGAATCTGGTTGCAATTTTTTATTGTGGACAAACCAGAGTTACAACCAACATTATTGTTGTTAAAAGCATAAACACTAACTAGAGTCGCTGAAAAGCGGCTCTTTTAATTTTTACCCAAAGGGCTGATTATTTTTACGTCCTGAAACGCAATGGCTCCACGTACGATGCTGGAAATGACCTCTCGCAACGCATCGGTAATCTGTATTTTTAGCTCACTTTTATGATAAATTAAACTTATTTCCCTAGCTGGAACCGGGTTTTTAAAAGTTTTTAAGTTTGTTTTTTTGTCTTCTTCCAAATGAAGTGTGTTCAAATAAGGGAGTAATGTCATGCCCATGCCCTCATCCGCTAAGCTTACCAAGGTTTCAAAACTTCCGCTCTCTATTTTAAATTGCTCTCCAAGTTTGCTTTTGGAAGCTTTGCAAAGGTTGATGACCCCTTCTCTAAAACAATGTCCATCTTGCAACAGCAGAATGTCGTTTACATCCAAATGGTCTGTAGTTAATTCAACTTCGGAGGCCAGCCTATGGTTTTTGGGAACATAACCGACAAAAGGTTCATAATATAATGGACGTTCTTTTATAAATTCAATTTCAAGTGGTGTAGCGGCAATTCCCGCATCCAAATGACCATCCATAACGTTCTTGATCATGGTTTGTGTGGACTGTTCCTTTATGATCAGGTTTACCTTGGGATATTTCTTTATAAAAGCATTTAGGAACATTGGAAGTAGTGTAGGCATTACTGTAGGTATGATTCCTAAGGTGTAGTCTCCTCCGATATACCCTTTGTCTTGGTCTACAATATCTTTGATTCGTTCAGCTTCGGCAACAATGTTTTTTGCCTGTGCCACAATTTTTTCTCCCACTTCTGTAATAGTAATGGGTTTTTTACTGCGGTCAAAAATGAGAACGTCTAGTTCATCTTCTAATTTCTGAACCTGCATGCTCAAGGTAGGTTGTGTAACAAAACTCTTCTCTGCGGCTAGGGTAAAGTTTTTGTACTCCGCTACGGCCAATACATATTGTAGCTGGGTAATAGTCATTCAAGCATAAGTTTAGGGTATAAATGTATAAAAAACTATCAGGTAAATCTATAGAAAGAACAGAATCCTCTATGTGCAGCATGTATAAAAATAAATAGCCTGCATTGAGCAGGCTATTTGATGATTGATGATATTTTTTGGTTAAAACCTGATGGTGATTTCCAAGTCTTCTCCTTTTACTTGAAATTGGGCACTGTCAAAACTTGGAGGACCCATGGTCATGTCGTTTCCGGACATTCCATAACTTTCTTTGGGCATTCCATTGGCTTCATAATCCATTCGGTTGTTTTCGTTTGCATCGTGCAAGGCCATAATGGCATAATCTCCCGGTGCTACTTCGGTAAACTTCAGTATAACTTTTCCATCTTCAATGGTACTCTGAAGATTTTGAATGCCAGGTCCTTTCATAAAGGTTTCGGCGGTGTGCAGTCCCGCGAGCACTTTTCCTTCATTACTGGTTATGTTGTCGATAGTAATTGTAATGTCGACGCCGGTTTTTTGTTGTGCCATTGCTATTAGACTCACAAAGAAGAAGCTTAAGGCTAGTGTTACAGTTTTCATAATGTTTGTTTTTGATGTTTTGTATGCCCCAAATTTCAGATAGAAGCCTCTTTTTAAAAATTTCAACTTACTCAAATGTTGATTTTTGGGTGTGAATTGTGATAGTGAACATGGGGTTTCAATTCATCTTTAAAAAACCACAATTGGGTATTTCCTTTTGGTATGGCAAAGCAAGTAGACCCAATTTTGTGTCATCAAAAACGAACAGTCATGAAAATCATCATCAATCTAGTCACCTTTTTATTATATACGGGAGCTGTTTTTTCCCAGCAGACCATAATGGGAAAAGTAACGGACGCTAAAAATAATCCAATTACAGGTGCCAACATTTATTTGGAAGGCACATACGACGGCGCATCGTCAGATGAGAATGGAAACTTTAGTTTTGAGACCACCGAGGAAGGACTTCAGACATTGGTCGTTTCCATGTTGTCCTATGAGTCGCATTATGAAGCTGGCGACGTTTCCTATTTCAGGGATTTGCACATAAAGTTGGTGGAATCGGTCAACTCGTTAACAGGGGTTACTTTAACCGCAGGAACTTTTGAAGCTGGCGATAACTCTAAAGTATCGGTATTGAAACCTTTGGATATTGTTACCACGGCCGGTGCTGCGGGTGATTTTGTGGCTGCCTTGCAAACGTTGCCAGGAACTACAACCGTAAACGAGGATGGACGGTTATTTGTACGAGGAGGTACGGCAGGTGAAACACAGGTTTTTATAGACGGGCTACGGGTTTTTCAGCCTTTTAATGCCACCGCCAATAACACGCCAACACGTGGAAGGTTTTCACCATTTCTTTTCAAGGGTATTTCCTTTAGTACAGGAGGGTATTCGGCGGAATACGGCCAAGCGCTGTCCAGCGTACTTTTATTGAACACTACGGATGTTCCCCTTCAGGAGAAAACAGACATTTCCATAATGTCGGTAGGTGGTGGATTGGGCCATACAGAGATTTGGGGCGACCGATCGTTGAGTATCAATACCTCTTATATGAACCTTGCCCCATACGAAGCTTTGATACCTTCGACCCAAGGCGTTCGTTGGAACAGTCCCTATGAATCCATTTCGGGCGAAACTGTTTTTAGAAGTAAAGGCGAGAAGAGCATGTTTAAACTCTACACAGGTTTTAACCATGCCAATTTAGATATTGATCAAGAGGACATCAATTTTGATGATTATATCCGATTCCGTTTGAAAAACAATAATCTGTACTTCAACTCGTCTTACAAATACTATTTTGAAAATGATTGGAGTCTTACCTCTGGAGCTTCCATTGCTTGGGATACCAATGATATAGGTATACAAGAAAATAGAGTGGATGCCAAAGAAACATCATCACATATAAAGGTAAAGGCAAGAAAAAACTTTAGTAATCGATTCGACTTAAGCTTCGGCACCGAATATTTTAATACCAAGTATGATGAAACCTATACGGATTTAAACAATGATGAATTTTACAGTGGATATAATGATGGTCTGTGGGCCGCTTTCGTGGAATCCGATATTTTCTTGAGCAATAAGTTTGCGATGAAGTTGGGTGTTCGGGGAACCCAAAGTAGCCTTTTGGATGAATTTAAAGTATCGCCAAGAGTGTCATTGGCCTATAAACCGGGAGAGGACGGACAGTTTTCATTGGCATATGGAGATTTTTTTCAGCGACCACTAACCGAAGTGGTTAAGTTTGACCAAGATTTACAAATGGAAAAAGCATCGCACTATATTCTCAACTATCAATATATCAACAATGGGAAAACCTTTAGGACAGAACTTTATTATAAGGATTATGACCGTTTGGTGAAATACGACACAGAGGTACCGCAGTTCAATGCTGACTATAACAACTTTGGAGGTGGGTACGCCAAAGGCATTGATCTATTTTGGAGAGATAGCAAGAGCATCGAAAATCTGGATTACTGGTTTTCCTATTCCTTTTTGGATACGGAACGTGACTATCAAAACTTTCCACAAAAAGCAACTCCAAATTTTGCCCCAAAGCACAACGTTTCTTTGGTCACCAAATATTGGGTGGACAAGCTAAGGTCGCAAGTGGGTCTCTCTTATTCTTATGGCTCTGGCAGACCATATCACAACCCTAATGCATTGGGTTTTATGCAGGAAAGAACAAAATCTTACAACAACCTTAGTTTCAACTGGGCCTATCTTATCGACCAACAAAAGATTTTATATTTCTCCGTGAGCAATCTTTTGGGTATCAATAACGTGAGTGATTATCAATATGCAAATACTCCAAATGGAGATGGGGTATATGATAGAAGGGCAATTACACCACCCGCGGATAGTTTTTTCTTCGTTGGATTTTTCTGGACGATTAGCTCTGATGGGAAAAGTAATCAGTTGGATAATCTATGATCTATTGCTGCATTTTGAGATAGTAATCCACAGAGTGTTTGCCCGAGCCGTAAACAATAAAAAAGAGGCATAAAATTAAAACAACAATGGCCAAAATTAGGTTGTTGGTGTTCATGCTCCCTAAAAAATTAGTGAGTATTGCTCCGAAAAGAATAGGTAGTTGGGCAATGGCAGCCCACCTAGTAAGAAGACCTACCACTATAAGAATACCTCCAACAAAATGTGCAGGAACAATATAGTGTAGAATTAGCATACCTCCAGGTATGTTTTGAAACGGACGTGCCATTTTTTCCATTTCCAGATGATTGGACATGAACTCAATTCCTTTGACAAAAAGTACCACGCCGAGCATAATTCGTATCAAATCCAAAAAAAGGTATGTATGGGCATTGGCCCATTTATTGAGATTTTTAATCGAACCCATGGCGATGAAGTTTAAGGTTTCGTATATAAGATACTCATTTTTAGTTTCTTATGAAACAAAAGTGTTGTTAAACCTATAAAAACAGTAGGGTTGGTATAAAATTATGTATAAATGAACCTTAAAAGTCGGTAAGAGTCAGCTCCATTTGAATGTCACTGCGTGCATAGGGCGAAGCAATTTTGGTTATTTCCTTAAATCCCAGTTTGTTGTACAAGGAGAGGGCGGGAGCTAACTTTCTGTTACTTTCCAAAAAGATTTTCTTTGCACCCAACTGCTTTGCTCGATCAATAATGTGTTGCCCCAACAATTTGCCTACACCTTTACCCTGTGCTTTGGGAGAGACTCCCATTTTTGAAAGTTCAAAATCAAAACCATCATACTGGCAGGGAATAAGAGCGCATACGCCCACCGGATTTCCATCTAGCAGCGCAACGGCTATATAACCTCCTTTATCCAAAATGTATTCTTTAGGATGGTGCAGCGTAATGCGATCCATTTCTTCCATTTTGAAATATTTGGTAATCCATTCCTCGTTCAGTGACCTAAATGCATCTTTAAAAGCTTCAGAATAGGGGACAATGGTAAATGGTTTGTTCATTCAGGGAAATTTTCAAGGATTCATTGTCAAAAATAAATCGAATCCTGGAACATTGTATAAACTGAAACCCAATTTCTATGGATTGTAATTACTTATCCGTCAATTTGTGGAACCGTTCAACGAAAAAATTACCAGTTGGGCGATTAAATATGTAGATTTACATTATAATTAGTCATAAAATTCTTACAAGTTCCCAAATCTTGCTGATGAGACTATTAAAAACATATCAACCTGACCCAATCAGGAATATTAACCTACAAATCCCAATCGGCTATGGAGATAAAACTACCCCCGTTTCCCCAATTTATATTTCCGTCCCAATTTGAGCGTTACCTTTTTGCGCTTTTGATTGTTTTATTTCTAGGTCTGCCTTTGCAGGCCCAAGAAGAAAATAATCCTTATGTAAGCTACGATGTCCCATTTCAAAATTTGTTGAAGTTCAATCGTTTTTTGATCAACCCCACTTTTTCTTCCATACGGGAGGACAAATCCTATATCAACTTTTTTCATCGGAGTCAAAGCGCGGATTTTAACAACAACCGACAAAATTACTTTTTGAGTTACAGCGGTAGGTTAAACGATAGGGTAGGGCTTGGACTAAGTCTTTATAACCAAAGCGCAGGCGTGATATCAAACTTAGGTGTTATGGCCAACTATTCCCACGGCATTCAACTCGGAGAGGAAAGTAGCTTGACCTTCGGTGTGAACATCCCATATTATGTAAGCAGTTATGACCCAAGCAGGGCGGTGGCTGTGGAAGGAAGTGACCCTACATTGAGTGAGATCGAAGAAAGTTCCGTGATATCATTTCAACCGGGCCTAAATCTTAGTTTGGGCAAGTTTGATTTTGGTGTCTTTGCCCAAAATTTGGTGGATTATAATTTAAAAACAGGAAAGTCTTTGACAAATCTAAACCAAAAGACTTTTTCTGGTCACATTCAGTTTGCACACGAGTTCGAAAATGGAAGAGGTATTTTTGAAGATGGCAGGCTGATGCCTTTGGCACGTGCTCGTTTTGAAGGAAATGAAGATCCTGTTTTTGGAGGAGGTATCATTTTGGATCTTCCTAAATTAGGTTGGATTCAAGGTGGCTACGATCAATTTTATGGAGCATCTGCGGGCACTGGGTTTAACTTGAACCAAAGGCTGTCCTTTGGATATAATTTTGAAAAAAGCCTTAGCAATAGTATTGCCAATCTAGGGGTTACCCACGAAATTTCAATAGCCTATTCTTTTGTTCCCAATCTTTCCAAAAACACATTTGTTTCTAATGAAGAGGAAGAGAAAAAGAAGATCGAAAATTCTGCTGTTGCCGATGCAAGTGATGAAGCTGGGAAAACGAAGCAAAAAAGTAAGTTGGATGTAGAAACCACATTGCGACCCTACAACAAGGAGGATAGAGCCTATTGGGAGGAACGTATAACGCAATTACAGGAGCAACAAGAAGACAGTTATGCTGTAATTGATGATCTGCTTTACAAAATGGATTCCATGAAGCAAAGTAGAGAGCAGGAAATGGAAAAACGCTTTGAGATGGTTATGCGAATCGTGAAAAGGCACAACGGAAACAAGATTCCCGATATTGAGAAGAATGCCCAAAAATTGTACTTGGCGGACAATAAGGATTTGGACTCCGTTTATAATGCAATTGAGGCTTCAACAACTGCAGCTTTGGCCCAAAACACCAAACCGGTAAGTAAACAAACGGAGACGAAAAGTGAGGGACCTTTTAATGGTGGCGATTTCAAACCTATAGAAAAGTTTATCAATCTAGAAGGTGTTGGACAAGGACACTATATTGTGGCCAATGTGTTCAAAAATGAGATTTACCTTAAAAACTTTATGCAGGAGCTAAAAAGTCAAGGGTTGGATGCACAATATTTCAAGAATCCGGACAATGGCCTCAACTATGTTTATTTGGCCAAATATGAAGAGAATGATAGGGCATATGCTGCTTATAAATCTCGAATGAAGGGGAAATACCAAGATGAAATTTGGATTATGCATGTTGAAAACCCAAGGTACTCCAATTGGGCAGATGCCATTTTTCAAGATATAGAATAGTTAGGACTTTAGTTTTTCATGTGCTTTGCAATACTTTGACTTCCCGAGTCTGGGCGTTCCTCAAGTTCCGAGATTATTTTATGGTGGTCATCTGCCCGCGTTTGAGATAGTTTGTAGGTAGCCTGTATATCCGATACTTGCACTTGAAATCCTACCACACCTTTTACCTGACGAAGTGTCTTCGGAGACAGATTTTTAAGGGAAATCGGTTGTTTAGAGTTTTTCTCATATTTATCCACCAATCGGTGCATGGATTGCATGGTTTCTTGCTCGGTCAAAACCCTTAAAGTGCCATACACATGAACAGCAATATAGTTCCAAGTAGGTACCTCTTCCTCTTTGTACCATGAAGATGAAACATAGGCATGAGGACCGTTAAAAATACAGAGAACTTCAGCTTCATTAGTAAAGTTTTTCCGTTGCGGGTTAGCTTTTGCAATATGTCCCACTAAAATATCCTTACCATTCTCATCAGTTTCCAATTCCAAAGGAATATGGGTGCCCCAAGGCTTATGGTCCACAATATTAATCAGGATACCAAAACTGTTTTGCCTTAAAAAGTCCTTTATTTCATCAATATCTTGATTGTTGTAATGTGGTGGAATATACATGTTGATAGAGGGTTTGACCTTTAGAATATGAAAAAGGTAAAGATAATAAATATCAATCCTCGGGACTTCGGTTTTTATGGAACAAAGCGCCCAAAAAATAGAACAGGCCCTGATCAGGGCCTGTTATAGAGAAAAGTTTTGGTATGGATAAAACTTAATCCATTGGTTCCATTTCTTCTTCGGCCATTTTAGCTTCCGCTTCAATTTTCTGGAGTTCCATTACAATTTCCGACGCGTCCCAATAACCATATTCCCGTACAATTTTACCATCCACAAATTGATAGGTGAGATGTATGGGGATATCTATTTCTTTATTGTTGGCTGCCAAGGTGCCGTTCCATTCCAGCCAGCAATTCACCCAAGTCTCCCCATCATCGGTCAAAACCATTTCATATTCTTGGTTCTCGTTCTTAAAGCCCCTGGATGCATAGTTTATATCCGTTTGTTTATGGTAATCCATTGCTTCACTAGCAGACATTGGGTTTTTGCTTGTGTTGTAAAAGGTTTTTGAAGTATCGGCGTACATGCTTGTATCGAATGTTTTACTGTTGTAATTCGACATCAATTTTTTAACCGTATCAATTTCTGGGGAGTCCTGCGTATACCTTACAGGTCCTTGTTGGCAAGCACTTAATGCAAGTGCCGCCATGGTACATAGAAGAATGATTTTTTTCATTGTTTTTAGGATTAGAGTTAATTATTTATAATTAAAACCTCGATCAATGAATGACCGGAATTTATGAGTAGGAATACTTAATACCAAGGCAATAGGTACCTGGGTTGATGATTAAGATAGTTGGCTTAAAAAAATTGTCCGGTAATTTGGGAATACAACTTGCTCTATTAATCCTCAGACACAAAATTCAGTCGCAAGTAGAGGTCTTTTTAATTGGAATAAATGCCAGAATGTAAGCGGGATTATTTTTGATACACCAGCTATTATAAATATAATAAAAATCTGTAAATGAGTAACTTGAAAATGGATGTTATTTTAGGAAAGAGCACAAATCGAGATGATTTTCCTACGGAATCAAGTCTTGTACTTCCATTGTTGTAATAGTAAGATTGCGGAAATCGTATTTACATAAACCTTCTGGTTGATATTTGCTGGGAAATAAATATTCATATCAATCTTCAATCAAGTTTTCCTCTTACCTAATTTTAAGGGTATTCTGGATATACACTACAATCCATCCCTGAATATTTACAGTTGGGTAATCCTTCTTTTTAAAAACGCGGTTCTCAATTCATCTTTACGATATCAATAATCCATCTTGAATAAAGTTCAGGAATAAAAACAACAGTCATGAAAAAACTGATTTTATCAATTGTACTTTTAGGAGCTACATTGGTCAATGCACAAGACCGCTATTCCAAAGGAATGGAAAAGGCTTTTGAGTTATGGCAGAACCAAAAAGCAACGGAGGCATCCAATATGTTTGAACGTATAGCCACGGCGGAACCCGGTAAATGGTTGCCCTATTATTATGTTTCCCAAATAAACACGGTAATATCTTTTGGAGAAAAGGATGAGGAAAAATTGAGCAAACAGTTGGAAAGAGCCAAGGAGTTTTTGGATGTTGCCAAAGCCATATCTCCTAATAATCCAGAACTTTTGGTACAGGAAGCACTCATCAATACGGCATGGATTGCTTTTGATGGGGCTACCTACGGAATGACCCTGTCCCAAAAAAACGCACAACTTTATCAAAAGGCAATGGAGCTTGCCCCGAACAATCCTCGTGTAGTGTTCTCAAAGGCAGAATGGGATATGGGCTCAGCACGTTATTTTGGAAAGGATACCACACCGTATTGTGAAGATGTGGAAAGGGCCTTGGAACTTTTTGCTACCTTTAAATCCGAAACACCATTTTATCCATCTTGGGGAAAAGAAAGAGCCGAAGAAGTTTTGGCAAACTGTGGGAAATAGAAAAAAATGAAACTTTTAATAAAGGAAATTTTAAAGGCATTGTTGATTGGGGTGGCTATTTTTATTGTGTCCCTTATTATCTACTTTGTTAATGGTTGGGAATTCACCTTTCAGGAATTGGCCAAAGATTTTTGGGAAACTATCATATTTTCCACGATTATCTACCTCTGCAATGCTGCTTCTTTTATTATACTTATGCGAAAGTATGACAAAGAGCTGTTTACCCGCAAATACATTGGTTATGGAATCGTTGGAAATATTGTGGCATCCATTATCGGTATCTTTTTGGCCCGTTTGGTTCTAAGGGTATTGATCTATAAAGTTAGCTTTGGTACTTTTCTTTCCGATGAAACTCCGCGGGAGTATTACATCTCTTTTTTAATTGCGATGGTGGTTGCGATTCTGTTCTATGCAGCCTACTATTACAAATTTTACAAAGAGAAGCAAGTAAAGGAACAAAAGATAATTGCGGGTTCGGCATCGGCCAGGTTCGATGCACTAAAAAACCAGTTGGATCCCCATTTTTTGTTTAATAGCCTTAATGTGTTGACAAGCTTAATTGATGAAGACCCTCACCAAGCCCAAAACTTCACAACATCTTTGTCCAAAGTATATCGATATGTATTGGAGCAGAAAAACAAGGATTTGGTCACCGTGGATGAAGAGTTGAAATTTGCTAGAACCTACGTGAGGCTTTTAAAAATGCGTTTCGAGGATAGTATCATTTTCGATATTCCGGATAACTGCTCTAAACCTGAAGCCAAAATAGTACCACTCTCCCTTCAACTATTATTGGAAAATGCAGTAAAACATAATGTGGTCACCTCATCACGACCATTGCACATTAAGGTTTTCGAACAAAATGGCATGTTGGTCGTGAGCAATAATCTTCAGGAAAAACAAGTGGTAAAAAAGAGCAGTGGGGTGGGGCTGCAGAACATAAAACAACGGTACAATATTTTAACGGACCGCGAAATGGTCATCGAAAAAACTGAAAAGAGTTTTAGTGTCTCCCTTCCTATGCTTACCCAAGAGTATACCGTTTTGGAAAGTCAAGAGAGCTATATTGAGGAGAAACGATATGCAAACGCTAAAGAGCGCGTAAAAAACATTAAAGAGTTTTATAGCAACCTTATGGCCTATTGCATTGTGATACCTTTTCTTTGGTGGCTCAACTTCCGCACTACGGACTTTTTATGGGCGTTTTTTCCAACCATTGGCTGGGGTTTTGGGCTGACCGCGCACGGAATGGCCGCTTTTGGTTACAATCCATTATGGGGCAAACGCTGGGAAGAACGCAAAATCAGGGAGCTCATGGAAAAGGACGATTTCTAGAATGTAGACCTTGGATGTCTGATGTCGGTTCGAGCGCAGTCGAGAACATAAAGGTTGGTTAAACCCAAATTTCAGGTTCAAGATAATTTTCCATTGCTTATTGATCATTGTAGATTGAAAATTAGATTTTCACCCTTCACCCTTCACCCTTCACCCTTCACCCTTCACCCTTCACTCTTCACTCTTCACCTTTCACTCTTCACCTTTCACTCTTCA
>TARA_R110000737_G_scaffold144967_1_pt1 | contig 12962 bp, 19 predicted proteins | sample TARA_R110000737 | Tara Oceans TARA_R110000737 (sample SAMEA4398027) | marine metagenome | biome: Polar Biome; feature: [SRF] surface water layer (ENVO:00010504); material: water (ENVO:00002006), including particulate matter (ENVO:01000060) such as... | depth 5 m
TTAGAGAAGCTGAACGGTTCTTCTTGAGTGCGTCAAAAGACATATTTGTATTCCTTTAGTATTGCTGTATATAGCATTGTTTATATTGCGAAGTATGATGTGGATTGTATCCCACCATCTATTTATTAGAAAAATCGGTCTCGGATTAGATCCTTGAACTTTTTTTCATCAATTTCCAAGAAAGGCTTGTACTTCCTTGTTAGTCTTATTATATCACGAGCTACGATTTTGTCAACTATTTCTTTGTCCCAATAGGGAAAAATATTTGCAATGTGGCTCATGATAGTCAAAGTTTCAAGACTAACTTTCTTCTGTAGATACATCATCATAATCAAAGGGTGTTGCCCATTAACAGAAGTAAAGTTAGCTTGAAAGTTGTCGTCAAGAAGGTTGATTTCGCTTTTGAATATGCGAGACAGTGTATCAATTTTGCGCTGCCATTCCATATAACGGTCATCACCTTCTTGCTCAATAATTTCACGGATCCATGCGTTAGGCTTTACTATCATATTAGATAGCATTAGCTTCTCGGGATCATCTTTCCGTGAAAGCTTTTCGAAGAAGTATGCATCATTACGAGTTCTATATTTTTCGAACGATGCTCTAATCTTTCCACGATATTTTATATAGTCATATCCATCAGAGGTAAAATGTCTCTTCATTGCAAGGTACTTTACATACCAATGAAATGATTCCTCGTTAGCATAACTTTGTGAGGTCTTGATCATCTTTAACTACCATTTTAGCTATAATCGCTTCCGCCCGTACCTTTTCTTTTAAGATAGAAGACTTCTTTACGATATCAGCGACTGTTTCAATTTCCAATTCATTGATGCGAGCATATTCAACTAATGCATCTATATAACTTACACCACTTGCTAGCATGTTTTGGATTTCATGATGTACTTTTTCAGGTGTTCTCGGTGCAACTAATGCTGCGTTGTCCAACACTTCATTAACCATCGTTTGATTATCCATTAAGTGTGTTTATCCCTGCAACCCAACGTTGAGCTGCGGCTGAAGCAAAAGCAATATCTTTCCCTTCATAGAGTTCTTCTGACGTGAAATCACCATTGATAAAACAACGAATGCCTGCACCGTTATCGGTTTCAAAATAATCAACCTTAAGTGACTGACCAGCCTTTTCAGTTATAATACTGTTACCTGCCATTACTTTATCTCCTTTATATTAGAAGTGGATTTTACTGAACCGCAATTCTTGCAGTGGACAACCGTTACTTCAAATTGATTTAAATCAAACCAAACGGTAGCTTTACCAGTTATTATATCTATATTAACACAACAGCCATTGATTGTCAACTCTTTTTTTGGTAATTGCTGCTTTAACGTTGGTATTTTTGATATAGGTTCAATGCGCATCTAAAGTACCTCAAACAATACGTCGTTGACATATAGATCTTTATCTTCTTCAGATATTCCCATTGCAAGAATAGATCTATGTAAATGCGGATTCATCTTTTGATTTGTACAGTACTTATTTAGAATAGGCAAAGTATCTAGGTGGGAAAGGTACGCACTTTCTTTTATGTTATTAAGATAGTGATCTACAAGATCATTTGTAACTGATATGAACTGATCTAGTTCTTCGCCGTTTCGTATGTTACCAACCGCAAGCATGTTATCTGAAAAGATTTCCTTGGCCCACGGTGGCAGCTCTCGAGGCTTAACCCACTCAAGACTTTCAACTTTAGACTTCATATATCCGTGGTAAGGGTGATCAGACATTCCTAATGGAGAGAAATCCATGAATGAACCAGTAATCTTCTTTGGACCAGCTACGATATCAAATCCTAAGATAGGCAATTCAACGCCTTCTCTTGGAAATATATTGATATGCATTAGCCACAATCCTTTACCATCTTCTGGTACAATTGTTTTAAGATGAACTTTACTAACGTCGGCCGATTGCCAAAATGTATCGTTCCAATCTTTGAACTTAAGACGATCGGTGTAATTTTTATTATCGAATCTTTCAAAGTTAGAGTCAAACTTACCTTGCAACTCAGCAGCATAATCGTTTAGTCTATTCCACAATTCCATTAAATATTACCCCTCCATTCAGGATTTACCTTAAAGACCAGTCTGTGTTTCTTACGAGTTAAAACATTATTTAAATCATCTTTAGAACGATAAGTTTCTACCTCATTAGTCTCTTCCCATATTGATTCAAAAGCAAGTACTGGAGATCTGTAAGGTGGTAGTGGCTTACGCTTTATTTGAAAGAACTCAGCCATCAGATACTTTTTCTAGTATCCAATTACCGTTTGGTTCTTCTGTCCAATTGATCGTATCACCAATTTTCCAATCTACTTTTTCTAGTAAGTCAGCTGGTAAATCAAGAAAAAGATCCCCATTACAGGGATCCTCCTTTACTTCAATAGTACTCATTTGGCTTTTTTAGCCATACGCTTAGCTTTACGAGCCTTAGCCCATTCATTAGCAACCTTAGTTTCACGAACAAGTTTTACACCCGATCGTTTAGTTCTAGCTGCTTCACTTCGAGCCATGCGCTCAGATCTTGTTAGATCCTTCTCCATAAAGTCAATATTTAGTTCATTAGTTTCATCTTGCATGTTTTCAATGTCTTGCACAGAATTCTCCTTTGTTTTTATTAACTATAGAATATATTATACACTATTACTTAGTGATTGTCAACCCCTGATTCCATATTCTTTGATAACTCATCGAATAACATAGAAGCAAAGTCAAAACACTTCTTAGCTTCATCAGCCATATCATCAGAAAGAAGCTTCCTAAACTCTTCAATAAGAACCTTAGTATCACCTTCAAACTCATACATTAGACCAGTTCCAGGCGTTTTCTTTTTAATGATTTGCCCACCATGAAGTTCACCAAAGTGACGAACATACATATGTGCTAGTAATGCTTCATTGTCATCTGCCTCAGACAGCGCTTCTACGTATGCAACATATTTAGCTACAGAAGGTGGGAAGATACCATCTGGTTCAAATCCAAAAATTTGTTCAAGCTCACGGATATCTTCAAACATACGAGGTGCACGATGAATTTTGGTGAGGTTTGGTGGAACGATGGTAACGCGCTCAAGTACTTTGTAATTAAAGTATTGGCATTGCAAGAACTTATAATATAGTGCAGGCTCAATCTTACCAGAAATAAGTTCTTTAGCGAAGAGTCTTCTCTCTGCTGATTGATGGTGAGCCCATGTAAGCTCTTTTAATTTGTTTGACATAATATCCTCAATGTATTAGGGAGAGACTGACAAGTCCCTCCCAGTTAATCATTACAATTACTTATTAGAAATTAAAAGCCAGACCTACAGTAGTTTCGTCATATGTTAGGTCACCGTCGGCTTCAACCGTGGCATAAAGTCGCATTGATGGATTTAAAGCGTAAGCTGCCGTAAAATCCATTCCCTCAAACTCAAGATCATTAGCACTGCTATAAGATGCAGTCATGAGTGGAGAGAAAGTCATTTGACCCATTGTGTATGTTGCACCCACATTGGTTTCAAAGGTTTGCGCTTCTACTTGATAATTTACATTACCGCCAAAGCCGATTCCTTCGGCAAAAGAGGCAGTTGTAGAGAGCGTAACGCCGATTGCGGCTAAAATTACATTTTTCATTCTTAAAAATCCTTTTTCTTTGTTGCTTATAGTGCCACTTTTCTGTTGCTAAGTAAGTGGCCAACTCCCTGCGTTTATGCTGCTAGAGCATAACCAGATGGTTGCATATTTTCATTTGCATTTAGTTTAGTTGATCAATAACGCGATCAGCCGGTAAACTCCACTTTCACTTTCACACCTGTCGATTCCCAGTTCATCCCCATCAAATATACACTCTTCACTGCTCTATCCCTCACCAGGTTTTTACGGGTTCAGCTACTAGTGCCTACCTACCTGTCACGTTCAATCGCTCCAAATGTATATTTGGTGGAGATGTCGGGATTCGAACCCGAGTCCAGTTTATGTCTATGTTGCTTCAACGTTTACTATCTTATTTATATATTATACCATAAAAAGATGGTTGTCAACAGTTAATTTCATTTAAATGCATTATTATTCTTTTTCGCCAATCCACACATTGATAGTAACCATCTTATCTCCGTGTTCTTTAAAAACTGCGTAGTCCAGCCCTGCTTTATTTAATGCTTTTTGCAGGACTATCATTTTGGGTGTTTTAATCATTGACCAACGCCAGTTCTAGTTGACCGTGGTTACCTTCATGGCTTGGAGCAGTCCAGCCTTCTGGTTTCATTAAATCCGGGAGCCCAAACGGATTTGGACGACCTTCTTTAACTCCAACACTTTTGTCCATGTTAGCTTCGAAAACTCGATCCCAAGCATCATTAGCGTTAACGCCAAAGACATCGAGAGTGCCAATAGCAAAAACACACATGTCAATAAGACCATCCACAATTTCTTCAGCATCTTTAGCTTCGATAGCATCCAAGGTTTCATCTAATTCCTCTTTACACATTGAAAGACGGAAACGGATATACTTATCCATTAAGTCTTTGTTGTCTTTGTTGGCTTCAAACCAATCTTTTACACCAAACTTTTGGTGCATATTACTAATATCATTTGCCCAGTCACTCATTCCATAATCTCCTAGTTTCCAATAGTTGATGATTCATATACACGATTATGTGTATCATTGCATCTGATAAATGTAGTACACTTAGAAATATCTTTAATCTTAGCAGCACCAATATAAGTACATGTAGATCTAAGACCTCCTAGTATGTCTTGTATAGTTATTGTAACACAGCCTTTGTACTTTGTCAACACTGTTCTTCCTTCTGATGAACGATATTCTTTTAATCCACCAAAGTGTTTATCATTAGCTGATACTGAGCTCATGCCGTAAAACTCTACAAACTTTTCTTGTTTAATTTTGCGCTCATGATTTTGTAAGTGCGAACCAATTTCGTATATAATTTCGTTAGTCTCATAATGTTTAGTAATAACATCACCGCCGCCTTGATCATGGCCAGCAAGCATACCACCTAACATTACAAAGTCAGCGCCTGCAGCAAAGGCTTTAGCCACATCTCCTGGGCTGGAGCAGCCACCGTCAGCAATGATATGCCCACCGAGACCGTGAGCAGCATCAGCGCACTCAATAACAGCGGAGAGCTGCGGGTATCCGACACCAGTTTGAATACGAGTAGTGCAAACACTCCCAGGTCCAATACCAACTTTAACAATATCTGCTCCATTTAAAATTAATTCCTGTGTTTGATCTGCAGTTACGACATTACCAGCAATGATTACTAATGCTGGGAACCGATTCCTCACCATCAAAACTGTACCAGCAAAGTGCTCTGAATACCCATTAGCAATATCCATACAAACATACTTAAGTTTATCGCCAACTGATTCAACCACTTTTTCTAATTTCTTAAGATCTTCATGGCCTGTACCGATACTCATAGCAACATATTGTGTACGAGTACCAAAGTTTTCTACTTCATCTCCAAAGAAGTTAATAAGTTCTTCTGTTGAATATGTTTTAACAAGACAAGTCATCATAGATTCAGCAGCTAATTCGTCAGCCATATCAAATGTACCAACGCCATCCATATTAGCGGCCATGATAGGTGTACCATAAAAGTTGCCCAATGTTTCTTTGCCACTTAATACATCATATGCTGGTGTATAGTTTTTGTATGTATAGCGAATATCTAAGTCTACGTGCCTACGACTACTTAAAGTACTACGCTTAGGCCGAATAAGAACATCCTTATAGTCTAACTTTAATTCGTTTTCAATCAGCAATTCTTCTCTCCCACTTAACTGGATGTTCTTCTTCAATTTTCAATTTAATGTTAATAGCTTCTGCTTTCAATTTAATAACAAATTCTTCTGGTGCCTTTTCAGCCTCGGCCGCCTCAATTAGCTTAAGAAGTTGGTGGTGTCTTGTTTGCAATGTTTCGAGAGTCATAATATAATCCTTTTATACGAAGAATGCATCGAGTGTATCAATCTTTTCTGCTGACCAGCCGACTGCTTCTAGAATTGCCTGAAGTGGACTTAGAAATACTTTATCGAATTGAAGTTCATAATCAATATAATCATGCAAGCCAAATTCTTTTGGAAGAACACCTGGAAAAGATATGATGTTTTCTTTAATAGGATTAGGCTGCTTAAGATGAACATATTTAATTTTGTCGCCACCAGAAATGGTCGTAAACTTTTTAGATAATTTGTTTTCTTCTAAGTAGAAGTTATAAAGGATACATCCACGAACATGCATTGGACAACCTTTCTTATATAGATTACCACCTTTAACACGATACTTGTCGATGTTATCAGTGCCAGAGTTGCGACCAATAGCTTCAGGAGGAAGCTTGTAAAATTCTTGTCGGAACTCTTCGATGAATGCTTGTACTGCAGCTTCATCGCCATTCATAATAACATCGAACGAACCACGTAGCTTATCACGACAAACTTCTGGAGTAGATGAACGAACTGATTCTAGACCTGTTACTGAGATCTTAGGCTTATCATAGTGAACACCTTCAGAGTTGAGAGTATTCATAATGTAACGCTTTTTAGCAATGAAGACTGTTTTGTCGGTAATCTTTTCTCGCTTCATAACCATAGCTTGTCGATATGCACCCATGTCAGATGCAAGTTTGATATAACCATTTTCAATGACTTCTTCAATCTTAAGCTGACATACTTTATCGAGGTACTCTTCGCCTTGCTTACGAGTAACATCAATGGTACCAAAACCTTTTTCAACGAATGGAGCCATATCAACATAGATTGAATCGGTATCAATATAGATGATGTAGTCTTTATCAGTCTTGAGGATTTTGTTCATGTAATCATTAACAGACTTTTGAGCATATCGAATTGATAGCTGGCCAGATGTAGTGATTGCTTCGGCCATGTCATTAATATAGTACAAGAAGTAAATATTAGCAGTAGCACCATACAACGAATTCATGGCAATTTTGATGGCCATTTGCTGATTGTGTAAGTTGTTAGCTTCACGCTTAAACGCTGCTTTTTCTACAGGATCAGTTGCATTTTCGAGCTGTTGTTCAACACCGAGCATCTTCTTTTTAATTACAGAACGATTGCCGTAGTACTCATCAATGATTGCAGGAATAACACCTTTGAATTCATTAGTGAAACAAGCGCCATTAGCAGCAACTGATACAGATTTATCATCATTTTTAAACTTGCCATCGAGTACCATATCTTGAGATATATATTCACGACGATCATCTATATAAGTTTCGGGTGACATGTTATATTGTAACATCAAGTGAGGATACAGAGAGTTAAGATCGAAAGATACTACCCAAGGATGCATGCCAACTTTTGGAGTTTTAACATAACCACCTACAAGATCACCTGCACGAGCACCTGGACCACCTTTGAGTGGAGGAACAGTGCCTTCAGCAATTAGTTTACGATAGAGGGTTGTTTCCCAGATACCAACTGTACCAAATGCATCATTAAAGTTTACACCGCCACCATAAGCAACAGTAGCAACTAGAGATAGCAAACCAGTTTCATCTTCAAAGCGTTGAATGAGCCACGTATCTTTAAGGTTATAATCGAGATAGAGTTGTGGATTTTGTTCGTAAAGTGCAGTAAGAGTACCGTATTCAGAGTAATCAAGCTTTGCTTCACCAAGTACTACGTTAGCAATATGATCGAGCTTCCATGATTCTTGTGGACCATACTTAAAGCCAAACTTCTTGAAAACATCCATGTAATCGACTACAGCAACACCAGATATTTCATATGTTTGTTGCATCTTACCAAAGAATTCACGACCTGTTTGACGAATACTACGCCAAGGAGATAAGTCTTTAGTAAACTCTTCACCAAGTAATCGAGACATGCGAGTAACGATGTACTGAATATCAAAGTAAGCTACGTTCCAGCCAGTAACAATATCCGGATAATCATTCATCCATAGTTGTTTAAAGCGACGTAGCAATGCTTCCTCAGTATCAAACTTCATGAAGTGAATGTTATCTGGATCAATATCAAGTAGAGTCTTAGTTTTGTCGTAATCTTTACGACCAAGCAGGTGGTAATCATTAGACTTTGAAGACTTATAAGCGATAGAGGTAATTTCTTTATCAGCAGTATCCATATCAGGATAGCCGTCAGCAATATCAACCTCAATATCAAATGATACAATGTTAATCTTAGTGATATCGAAATCGATTTTATTTGGATATTTTTGTTGAATAAACTGAGCTACATAGTTTGTAGACCCACCGATTTCAAACCCATGAACATCTTTGTATTGTTCTATCCAGTCTTTAGCTGCTCGCATATCATCCATTGGTACTGGAGACATTTGGCGGCCACTAGTAAGAGACCTGAACTGCTTTTCGGTGTCTTGCTTTTGTTTACCACCGACAAAAAGAGTAGGAGAGAATTTTACTTTGCGTTCAAAGCGTTTGTTGTTTTCATAGCCACGCCACAGGATATTGTTACCGTAGCGCTCAACTGATGTGTAAAAACTAGACATGTTAATCCTTGTTGTTCAATATGATTCATTATATAACAGTTTTTAGCATTTGTAAACACTTATTTTCATTTTCGTGGATCGATCTCAGAGGTTATTTCAGAATTACTGTTATCTTTTGCAATAAGGTAAGCTATCCCACGGATATCAGCAGCTATATTCATACATAGATTTTCGTCATAGTCTGGTTTAGCATTTCTAACTCTGTGTAGCTCCATCGCCTTATCATGCATTAGGTTTATTCTGTGTATCAAATCTTCTATAGAATGGTTCATGCTATCTCCTATGCTTTTGCTATTTCGCTAAAATTCTTTACTTTCTCAAATTTCACATGAGACATAAACTTGTCACCAAACTGGTGGCCTCGGTGTGATATAACAAATATGTTGTCGTCTGAATTTAAATTATGTAGCGTGTCGATTAACATTTCAATTCCTACTCCATCTAACGCACCATCTAGAGTTTCATCTAGAATTAAAAGGTTAGTTGATACTGAATTGCGTAGTTTAGCAACTGCTCTCCAAGACAACATAATAGCAAGTGTGATACGAAGCTTCTCGCCTTCAGAGAATGAAGCATAAGAGAAAGTATCACGAAAACGAGACTTAATTACTTCAGAGAAGTTTTCATCAAGTTGAAAGTCTACAAACAAGTCAAAAGCTTGTAAGTATTTGTTAATAAGCTTATTCATTACAGGAACATATTGTTTAATGATCTTGGCTTTGATACCACCATCTTTAAGCATTGCGCCAGTAACGCTGTTTACTTCCTTTTCATTGAACAGCTCAGTTTGACGGGTATTGATTTCGTTTAGAGTATTACTATATTCAAAAAGCTTAGTCATGTCAACCGCTTCAACTTCTTCTTCAGCTTTGTCTAATTCATTCTTATATGAAACTAAAGCATTCTTAGCAACTTTGATTGTTGCACGTTGATCACCAAGAGCAAGATTAATAGTACGCATTTGATCTTCAAGTCTTGATATAGCACCTAGACGATCATCGTATTCCTTAGCCTTTACAGCAAGTTTCTCTAGACCTTCCATCAAAGCAGTTACTTTAATATCTTTATCTGTGATGATACCAGCTTTAAAAGCTTGCTCAATACCTTGCTTACACGTAGGACAGTCATCATGATCTTTATAGAAAGATAACTCTTTTTGGTGCGACCGCATTTGGCTTTCGATATCACGACGAAGAGACTTAGCTTTTTCTGACTTCTTTTGCATATCAGGCTTATCTTTAATATCATCTACTACAACATCAAGTGCAGCATTCTGTGTATCAATAACCGCTTTAGCATTCTCAATATCTTTAAGGTGAGCACCCATCTTCTCACGAATCTTTTCAGCTTCAACTTCTTTCATCTTACGAATAGAAGCATTATGATCTTTAGCTGAATCAATACGGGTTTCAATCATATCTTTCTGAAAGCCGTTCTCTTTAATACTTTCTTTATTAGAACTTACAATATCTTTTAATAACGTATTCATTGTACTAAACACTTGTATATCAAGAAGGTCTTCGATGATTTCACGGCGACCATGTGCTGGAAGTTCCATAAATGGTACATAAGTAGCACTACCAAGAATAACGATCTGAGTAAATGATTTATAGTTAAGCTTAAGGATATTTTGTTCTAAGTATGATTGATAGTCACGTATTGCTGCATCTTGGTCAATCATTACATCGTTAAGAGCAATCTCAAAGAAATTTGGCTTGATACCACGTCTAATCTTATAGTTCTTAGAACCAATGTTAAACTCAATCTCTGTAACAAGTTCTTTCTGATTAATAGAATTAACAAGTTGTGGCTTTGTAATTTTACGGAATGGTTTGCCATATAGAGCAAAAGTTATTGCATCGAGCAGTGTAGACTTACCACTACCGTTTGAACCACTAATTAAAGTAGTCTTGCTCTTATCAAGAAGGATTTCAGTCCAAGCATTACCCGACGATAGAACATTCTTATAACGTATTTTCTTAAAATGGATCTTCATTATATATTCTGAGCCTCTACATAAAGTTCATCAATCAATCGTTTGATTTGTATTTTGTCAACCTTTGTTTCTAAAGAGTTGATGTAGTCGTGCAAGATGTCTTTTGTATCTTTAGTTTCATCTAGCATTTCGTCAAGCCCTTCAGATTCTAGACTAAGAGAATCTTCAATAGCTTTAACATCAGCTGCACCAGCATCGGTTAACTTATTAAGAAACAAATCATAAATGTATGGATTAGTTCTGTTCTTAACAATAACTTTAATAAAAGTATCCTTAAGAGCACTTACATCTAAATTAGCGATATCTTCAATAGTCATATCGGCATCATCATATTCTATTTTGTGGAATATAACATTGGGATTTAAAATCCATTCTAATTCACGAGTTTCTGTATCTAGGACACGGAAACCACGCTTACCTTGGTGGTCTGACCAAGTCATCTCATAAGGAGAACCAAGATATGAAATATTGTTATATGTAGAAGGATGATGGAAGTGACCAGAGTAAACAGCTTCAAAGTTTGTAAAGATGTCTCTTGTTAGTCCGTGATCACATAAGTGACCTTTGTCCATTTCAAACCCTTGAATAGAGAAGTGGCCCATACACATCTGAGCACTAGACTCACGAATAGTTTTAAGCATATCTTTATAATTAGAGTTATTGATCCAAGGAACCATCAAAAACTTAGTAGATCCAAGCTGAATTTCTTTAGCTTCATTCTCATAGATGTTAAAGTTAGGATACTCACGCAAAAGCAAATTCATAGAGTTTACTTCGTTTGTGTTGGTATAATATGTAGTATGATTACCAACAAGCGCATGATATTCAATACCGCGCTTTGCTATTTGATCGAAAAAGAATTGCTTACCACGCTCGAGTGAAACATAGTTAATAAACTTGCGACGATCAAACGTATCGCCAAGATCAAATATAATTTTAATACCGTGTTCATCTATATAAGGAAAGAACACTTCTGAAAAGAAACGTTCTTGATGATCCAAGAACAACTTAGAATCACCACGAACGCCAATGTGCATATCTGTTACAATTGCGATTTTCAAATTTAATTCCTATTCTTCGGCTTGGTTATTATCTTCGTTGGCAGCAAGTTCTGCAGCAGCTTCTTTAGCAGCCTTGTCAGCTTTCTTTTTAGCTTTTTCACGAGCTAATTTATCTTCGAAGTCTTTGATAAAGTCATTCATATATTCAGCAGCAGTGTTTATCTGAATATCACTTTCGCCTGTGTATGTACCACCAGTAACAATCATATGCTGAGAAGATTTAAAGCGGATATACATTTGCTTCTTTTCTTTAGCGATTCTACGTAGGAAAGCATACCAAATGATTTGTGTAAAGTAAGCAAATGGATTCTGCGATTTCTCTTCATTGAAGTTCATTATATAAAGAAGACAGTTTTCAATACCGTCTGAGATCATATCTTCCTTATATGAGTAACCAGAAAAGTTTGGTTTTGTTGCTAACCTCGTTGCGATCTGAAATATACAAGTACCGATATAATCTGGTACTCTTGGCCTACCTTCACCAGCATCTTCAGCTTCTCTAGCGAGTGCTTTGTATGCAATCAGAGCGTCAAGAAGGTCTCTATTGTTCACGTAGTTGCGTGTAGCCCGTCTTTTAGCCATTAGGAAATTCTCCTTTTATGTATTTAGATTAATAGTAACACAGTTATGCAGTACTGTCAACATATTTGTTTACATTGATTGATTTGAAAATAACTGAAAATAACTGTTGACAACCTTTCAGATGATGGTATAATAAGAATATGTTCTTTAAACCAATCAGAATATGTTCTGTTATATATCTACTGTATAGACTCTAAAGTCAAATTGTTGATCACCGTATATCTCAATTCTCTTCTTAAAATGTCCTAACGTATAGTTCTCAAACGAGCCATGCGTCAAGTCATCGGTAATATCATATAGTGTAGCCTTATCGGCGTCGTTGCCCTTTCTTAGGGCACGACCGATTGATTGTAATACTTTGACTTCGGATTTAGAACCAGAAGCAAATATGATGTTATCAAGTTTCTTGAGGTTGATTCCTGTCGAGAATGTACCATAAGATGCAAGAATATCATGTTGTTTGATAGGATCGTTCTCTACTAAATGTCTAATGCGTTCTCGCTCTTCACCTTTGACTGCTCCATAGATAAAGTGTAGCTCTCTACCTTCTTTGCGCAACATAGGTTCAAGCAACTTACCATGCTTCTCAACAAGATCAAACAAGACTAAATTGTTCTGACCTTCGAGAGACCATAGAAGATTTCTGATAAACATATTTCTTTTACGATTGTTTACGAGGAATTCCCGCTCAGCAGGATATTTCTTTTGTGGTTCTTTGATTTTTTTGAATTCAGTATAGAATGCTTTCTTAGCTTCTTTGCTATGAGAAAGCACAATAGCTTTGATATTAAAGTCAGCTACAGTTCCTTGATCAA
>TARA_R110000737_G_scaffold13863_5_pt1 | contig 12948 bp, 12 predicted proteins | sample TARA_R110000737 | Tara Oceans TARA_R110000737 (sample SAMEA4398027) | marine metagenome | biome: Polar Biome; feature: [SRF] surface water layer (ENVO:00010504); material: water (ENVO:00002006), including particulate matter (ENVO:01000060) such as... | depth 5 m
CAGCCCTCATGATACCACCTGAAGGAACCCAAGGTAGTAGACCTGCACCAAGCCAACCTAAATTAGCCAAGCTAGGCTCTTTAGCTAACGTAATAGCGTCCGCACCTAATCCAACAACATCGCCAACAATCGGAACAAGTGCCGTACTTAGAGCTGCTTGGTCATACCAAGGCATATCCTCCCAAATACCTGAGAGAGCTTCTCCAGCCTTTGATAAATCTATTAATGAATTTTCATCTGATCTTAGAGCATCTGTTTCTAACATTTGCATCCCTTGTTCACGCCGTGCCCTATCTCTTTGTCTTTCTGCCGCTTCTCTTTCAACCGCACTAAGGCGTGGCCGTGCTTCTGGATTAGAAACTAAAGCACTTAAACCACTTTCATCAGCCATCCTCTTTGGAGGAGAAGGAGTTTCTATTACTTCAAAATCAGAATCAGAATAAGTTACCATTACTTATAACTCCAGATCCAAGGGCGAGGATGCTTATCACTATTATCCATTGTGTCCAGATGTAGAAAACGCTTCTCAAAGTTTCCTCGCTGAGATACGCCTATTCCCTGAAAGCCATGTACAATAGCCAGACGAAGCAATCTATAAGCTTCTTCTCCTCCCACTACTATATCGACAGCCCTGCCGTATGTGTGGGCAGAGTCAGGAGAGCCTCCTACTGCTGTATTATAAGATATATCTCTATAACCAGAAGAAACTATCATGGGCTTACCGTAGTCTTCCCGAAGCTGGACTAGTTTCTTCATGAAACTTGCATCCATAAAGCAATCTTCAGTCCCCCTGCAACGCAACTCATTCTCACTGAAGTATAACCAATCAGACATTGAAATTTATTTCCTCATCAATAGAGTATCAAGCTTTTCTTCCAGCTTATCGAACCTATCCATAATCTTTTTCAGGTCTCTTTCCACATCAACTTTGGTAGCATAGGTCTTGGCAACCTCTTCTCTGGTATCCGCCAGCCTTCTACGAAGATCCGAAACCTGCATATTCATAGTTCTCATCCACCATATAAAAGAACCACAAGCCAAACTTAATATGGCATTCCAAATCATTGTCGTATCTGCTGGCATTATTGTTCTCCTTCTTATGGTCTGTAACTAAGGCCCGGTACTGATTTTGGTGCCTTTCCAGAGGTCGGCACCAGCATCTCTTCCGAGAAAGCCTTATTTAACATACTCATGATATCTATCTTACTTGGTATTAGACTCTTGAATTTTTGTTGTAGTAGTTTAATAAACACATCACTATTCGCTACGTCATCTGGCTGGAACGCTCCGATGGAAGCCTGATCCATTGTAGAGGCAGCTATGCCCCGGATTAACTCTGGATTCTCCTTATAGAAGAAACCATCTGTAGCGGCCCGAAGAACTCTCCCGTATCCGTACTTCCTTGACTCTTCTTTACCCTTTCTGTTAGGCGTATAATACTGCATGTCCGAGGCAAGACTAATTGTCTGGGCCAGCTTTGTAAAGTTCTCCCGTTTGATACCTTGCAGCTCTCTATACTTGGCAATAATTTCTTGAGCCATTCCCGGAGTAAACTCTTGGGGTTTAATTCCCTTCATATAGTTCATAAATTCTTTCTTGGTTGCTTCGATATTTTTTATCTGCTTAGACATCGTGTATCCCAGAGACTTATCAACATCCATTGTAGTAGTACGAATACCAGTGAATAGCCAGTTAAATATATCAGCTTCCCGGAGAGGCCATCCCGAAGCACTTGTTGCTAAATCTTGAACCTCCTCCGCAGACATAGAATTAAGATATGTCCTCACAGCTTGAGAAGTTCCCGGCTCGAAAGCGGAGGCAACCTCAAGCACACCTCTTTTTAAATTTTCCATCAAACCAAGAAAACCACCTTGGTAGTCTTGATACAGAGAAGCATCTCTGGTTGGATGTTTATTCGCAAAAACATTTAGCAGAGCTTCAGTAAGAAACTTTGGATTTGTATACGGACCTATGGCAGCTTGTTGCATAGCTTTGAGTCCTTCCTCTACCTCAAAGTCAGACACATCCTCCCCGGCCAAGACCCTACCAGTGAGGAGTCGGATCGGAACTTTCAGATAATCTTGAGCATCGAAAGTAGTGGAGTTAATAAATCTTGTATAGATCTTTCCGTCTGGCCCCTCTTCCATTCCTGTCAGATGAAGTCTATTACTTCCCTTACCCCACCCGTGGCTAAGAACATCAATCAAACGTACCTGATCGTTGGTTACTCCAAGCTGCTCATTGTTATTCTGAATGTACATCCCAACACCAGTAAGAGTCGTCCCTAAGCCTGTCAGTCTCTTCAAGCCATGAACAACCTGCCGTGTATTACGTTGCCCATCAACGTCTTTCATTGCTCCTTCTTTAATATCTCTAAGAGCTACCTTAAGTGTATTCTTTGTTGTTCGCACCACCTCTGCGGGAAACAGAGCGTAAGTTCCAATTGGTGCTTGAGATAATTGTCGAGCAGCAGGAGAAGCAACACTGTACGAGGGGATTACATCACGAACCCTCTCGGAAGCCATATCAAATAGTTCATCTACATTTCTCTTTGGAAACATCTTCTTGAGGTTATTGAATTCAACCTCGTGTGCAATAAGTTTTGCATAGGTATCAGGAGATGAGTAAGCCCGACTCAGAAAGTTCAAACTTCCCTGATATGCTCTGGAAAATGGATTGATTGGGTCTTTCCCGAACAGATTAATATTTTTTATAATCATCTCGGAGGAAAGATCACTATCTATAACACCATCCGCCTTTAATCTTGTGAGCCTTCGTATAGCTTCGGGATCTTTATCCTGAACTCGCCTGACCATCTCTCTTAAATTTTTTATTGCTGCTTTTCCAGCTCCAAAATTCAGTACGTAACCATTGGATACCAGAGATTGGAAAGCACCGTAGGTATTGATTGCATACGCTGGAACATCCAAGATAGTTTGAGTAGCCTGACCAAGACCCGCTGGTTTAGCAAATATATTACCAAAAAGCTTCCCAGCTCCACTTGTCTGCGTCCAATAATTAATACCATTATCAATATAGCTTGCAAATTGTGGGGAGGTATAAATATCTTTCAACAGTGTACTACTTTTAGCGAAAGTACCAGCAGCCTTCTCGGTTAGCTCGAATAAATTCTTCCCAGCATCAAGCTCTAGTTTGCCCTTGACAATCTTTGCCTGTTGTCTGGGAAGAAAACTTATGAACCCTCCCAACTTCACCGTGGCAACATCCCCAGATTGACGAAGAGCTGCCTTGGCAAAGTCATCTACCTGTGCAACATATTGAAGATGGGCCATTAGCTGACTCTGTTTAGTAAGTGTTTCAGATATTTTCTGGACGCCGCTTTCGCTTTCTCCCAGAAGTTTTAAAATGGGAGCCTTTATTTCTTTTCTTGTTTTTAAAATATGTGCCGCACTTGCACCTACTTTTCCCTGACCTACAAGAGTATCGAATTGTTGACCCAGCGAGAGAATAAATTCTGCTTCCTTTGGCTTTGCCAGATTAGCAACAAGATGTTCAATCATGCCATCAATTTGAGAGGGAGTCATGTCTTTGGTAGCTTTGTGTCCTCGAAAGAATGCTCGGGCATGCTCTACTTTTGTGAGGAATCTAGCATCTACCTCCTCTCCTTTTAAAGCTTTCTTTATACGTTTTAGATATGAAGTATTGTGACTTGCCTCAAAAGTCCGGGTAAGATAAAATTCGTCTCCCTTCCTATTAACACCTAATCCTGCTGAATCTTCTGGAAAACCTAACAATTTATTAAGTTTTGTTTCATTACCTGCAATCTTCTTCTGTGCTGCCTGAAGAGCCTCTAATGTTTCGGTACCGACAAGACGAAGATCCGCCTTTTCTCCATTGATAAACTTATTAATAACTTCATCCGGCACTTTTTCTTTTTTGGCTGCTATTGTAATATCTGTCAGAGATTTCTTAATTTCCAGCACCATTGCCTTGTCATGTCTCTCTCTACGAATGGCAGCAAGCATCAGAGTCTTGGGAAGAGCGGCATGAGAAGATAGCAAGCGCCCGGCCTTTGTATTGATTTTAGCCAGCGTCTCCACAATACGACTTCTTTGTACAGGAGCGCCCTCAACAATTTCATCGGCAGATACCTCAACTACTTTTTGATTGGGACTATCTTTTACGGGTTCTCCACTGGGAAGTACATCATCGGCTTCGTCTACAGGACGCTTCCCAGCTTTTGTAACTCCACTCCCCTTCTGTGCTGTATCAATAACTTCTTCCGCCGCTTCTTCAGTAACCTCCTTAACAACATCTCCCCGTCCTCGTAGTTTTTCGTATCCTTTCTTTAGACCCTTTCCAACAATAGGTAATGCACCAACAACCCCAGCAGCTGCCAAGACATCCACTGCCGTCTCTCCAAAAGTAATACCTTCCCCACGACCAATTGATTCCTGAAATTGTTGTCTGGGAAGAGACTCAGCTACACCCCATGCAGCGCCTGTGCCAATAAGTTTTTTATATCTATTTCTAGCTACAGCTTTGGCAGCTTGTTCAGATGCTTCTTGAATAGCTTCTTTTGATACTAAATCAGTAGCCCCATGTTCTATGGCTTCCTTAACAGCTTCTTTTGAATAATTCTTTTGGATAAGATTCTTTTGAAGTGCTTTCTTAAATATCTCAACACCAGCTTTTTTAGCAACTTGGTGTCCTGCAAGCTTTGCAATACCTCCCACACCGAAGCCAGCTACAAGACCCAACCATGTTGTTGGATCAGTTACTGCACTACCAAGACCTCTCCAGAAAGATCCCATATCTGCCTCAGTCTTGTCCCATATATTCAGTGAGTCAACCCATGCTCCTTTTACTTCATCACTCATTTCTCCGAAAGCATCAGTCTCAGCATCAGCCACAGTCATGGCCATGTTAGTAATATCATTTCCCAGATTAGCATGACGTTTCTTAAACCAGTCAGCAATATTATCGTAGCCTTGATCCCCGGCCTCGAACTTCTTTCCTGCCTCGTGTTCGTAGATTTTATTAGCCGCCCCAACCCAAACCTTATTGGTATTGAGATCGTCCATAGTCAATTCTACGTCTTTCTTTTCTTCAAAATCAGAATCAGAATAAGTTCTATCGGCCCCTCCCTCTGGGGGAGAAGGAGTTTCCGTTTCTTCAAAATCAGAATCAGAATAAATTCTACCAGCCCCTCCTTCTGGGGGAGAAGAAGTTTCCGTTTCTTCAAAATCAGAATCAGAATAAGTTACCATTAATTATTTTCCTAGTTAACTTTTCGCCATTCATTGGGTCCAAGGTATTCATATTTCCCGACTTCACCCGTGTCCTTGTGCGTTTTAGTCTCTATGTCACCTTTTTCATACACCTTGGATTTTGCCTTCGTCTTAGGCTCCTTTTGGGGCTTATCCGTAACGTTTAACGCTACTCTTGCCTCCTCAATCGCCTTAGGAATGCCGCTACTTGCGACCGTTGCAAACATCGTTGACATAATTTTTTCTAGTCTTTTTGTTTCTGGTTGTGAAATAGATTGTCCATCAATCGTTGTTATACGTATAATGTCTCCCTTCGCATTAGTATGACCCTTAAATTTTCCAAGGCGTAACATATCCAGAAAACTCTTTCTAGCTGAATTGTAGTCAGCTGCCTTCATTCCTACCTTCTTAGCACGGCCCTTGGTCCACTCCAGCGCTTCCGAGGCTTCTGCCTTTTGTTGTGCCGCAAGGCGAGCAAGTTGTGCTGTTAACTGTTTATCTCGACCCCCTGCCTCCTTTTCCATTCTCGCCAGTCTGCTCGCTTCCCTAGCTTCCTCGTGCTTACTGGCAGCTCCTGCGATTTGACCTAATAAAGGTCGATTTGTATCTGCCTCATATAAATGTTTTGCAAGCACTGCCCAATTAATTCTATTTGGATCTGCCGCCGCCCCTTCTCTAGCTTTCTCCCTTTGTCTAAAGAGTTCTTTAATTTTTTGTTCGTAAGTCAGAGGTTTTTCTTCTGGCGCTGGCGCTGACTCTGGCGGCAGTGGTCCCTCCCACAACGCTTGCGGTGAGGGCATCTCCGTTGGTATAAGTCCGTGAACAACATCATCCTCGGGAGTTCCTACTTGAGAACCGTTCTGTCTAGGTACAAGAGAAGCTATGCCCCCTCCTGTTTTTTTACCACCGCCTCCAAACATTGACATCATTCCACCCATACCACCCATACCACTCATACCACCAGTGGCGTACATACTGGCGGCGCTGGCTCCCAGACTGAGTAGATCTTTTCCCGTAGAAGATGGTTTCGGGGGAGTTATGGTTGACTTGTCACGTTGCGACATTAAAGGATTACCATAAACAAATTTTGAATAGTCTTCCAGCTGTTGTCGGGGATAGTCCCGCTTTTCCCTAAATCTAGCGTAAGCTTGATCCAAAGCTGATTGCGCCAGAGCTTGATCTTCTTGGCCGATATCTTTCAATAAACCTTGCTCGCTTAAACCCGAAGCAAACCTAGCAGGAGCCGCCTTGGATATATCTTGAGCCGCTAATCTTTTGCTAGCTTGCCCTTCTTTATATAAATTCTGTGCATCCATGTACGCACTTTGCAAGCCTCTTGCTTCAATATCTCCCAATCGTTGCATCTGAGATCTGCCAAGTTCTGCCGCCTGAATACCAGCTCTGGTACCCAAGCCAGACATTGCACCATGCCCAGCAGCCTGTTTCTCAAACTGAGGCATAATCTTACTTTCAAAATCTCTTTGAGCTTCCCGCTTCTCTACGTCCGTTTTGGCACGTTGATAAGGAGACATATAAGTTTCAAGTTCTTCTGGAGAAAGATCTGCAAACTTCTCTGTGCCCTTTCTATATAGCTCTAGAGCTTCATCGTGAAGAGGTCCAGATGTACCGACAAGTGCCCTCAGACCTTCTTGAGATGCTAATTGATCTGGTGTCAGAGGCGCTATTCTTGGGGCATCATAAACTGGCATCCCCTTCTCCAGATTATGCCGATATAATTTCTGAGCATCTGTTAAAAGATCCTGTGCAAAAGGAGCAATTTCCGTAGGAAGGCGTGTTTTTTCAACTGTTGTTCGTGTCGCTTCATCATCTTCCTCGCCGCCACCAAAATACTGGGGAAGTCCTGTAACATCATTAAGAGTTCCTGAACCACCTAAAGACTTAAGAATACCGGCCTCAAGAGAGTTAACATGGGCTAACTCTTCATCTCCATTAATACCATATCCTGAAATATCCTGATACAGCTCCTTCAATAGCTGAACCTTCTCCTTCACAGAATAAGTATCAAGAATAAGTTTAAAACTAGATGTATTAGTCATATTAACTCACTTCCATTGTTAAGACAGTACAATATTTCTTAAAACCAACTTTAGGTAAAAGTCTAAGCCAACCGTCTCTTGCTAAAACTTCAAATCTTTTTACATTATTTTCTCGGGCAAACTTCAATAACTCGGAATCTTTTTGCCAACACTGTTTAAACCACTTCATTAGGGTATTTTTCTTTGCTCCTGTTAAAAATACCCTAAGTCTCTTTTCTCTGGGATAGTTCACAAATTCCGTTACAGCTGCAAGAATAAGCTCATTTTCCTGACTATATACTACCCATAAATTCATACGGCCATTTACTAAATATTCTTTTACATCTTCTATTGTAAGCTCACCAAGATTTAAATTTATTGCCAACTGTAATAAATCTTTCACCCTAGTCCAGATAACATCAACCGCATTAGCCTCTATTCTTATTAACTTCATTTCTCTGTTAAACTAACCAACTCTATTTATAAGTGAATCGAGAGACGATAAACCATTAATTTCATTTGGCTGCTTATCCGTTCCATAGGCTTTTTTCCGAACTTGCTTTACGGTTTCATCCATAATATCTGCTCCTCTATCTGCATTACCATTACCCAGAGCTGACATTGTATAACTATCCACTACGTACTCTTTAGGACTTACAGCAAGTGTTGCAACCTGTTTATTATCTTCTTTGATTGGCATGTGTACATTGTCCTCCATTCCATGTCCCTTTCCCGGAACTCTTCCTGAAAACTCTTCCCCTGCCGCTAGACCAATTAGTCCTCCCTCTTCCATAGCTACTTCAGGATTTAAAAGCTGCTCTCTTAAATTTGCTATAACTGAATTATCCTCTATTCCCCTTTGCATCAGCGCAGATCTTTCGTTTTCTATTTCTTGTAGTATCTCGGGACGGATTGCATTCTTGGCAACAGTTGCCATAAGTGGTGGTACTACCTTTTTTAGATAGGTATTTAAAGTAGCTGGCTTCCTTAGTTCTTCAGGAATAAAAACAGGCATGTTGGGCACCTGAGGTGGAGGCATCTGTGGGGCTTCTGGGGGCATCGGAGGAAGATTCCCCGGTACTCCACTTGGAGGAAGATTCCCTTGCACCATATTTGGAGGAAGATTCCCCGGTACTCCACTTGGAGGACGCCCTCCTTGTACCATAGATAATCTTTCCACACTTTCAGGAAGAGGTTCAGTACCGTCTAGAAACTCTCTTGCTTTTAACATGTCAACTAAAGCCATTACTTTAATCTTCCATAATTAGACTGAAGAGCAGTCTGATCTGCTATAAAGTTACTACTATTATTTCCTATCTTTTTTGCTTTCGCAAATTGCTCCCGCTTCGTATCAATTCTTCGATGAAAAGGATCAATAGCTTGTCCAGTATTGTAGTTACCCAGAAGAGTACTTTTATTTATTATATCAAAATGTTCACCAAATGTTTTCATTAGTTTAAATCCTGCCATGATGTTTCGGCTCCAAGACTCACATACCCCTTAAACTTTCCTGTACTTGCAGAATATGCTATGTCTCCTTTTGCTGGCCTACCAATATCTGTAACTGTCACAACCCTATAAATATTAGTTGCTGGAGTCCCATTAACTTCAAGATCACGACTATCTAATTCGCTAATAAGTACTGAACCCCATCTTTGAATCTTCTGGTATATTTGTTGAAGGTTATCGTTTCCAATTATAAAAGGTAGTGTAGGATATCTTGCCATTATCTGCCCCCATCACCTTGTAACCCAAGCCTGATTGATCCCCATCTCCAGCTTGCATTATTGGCCGCACAAGACACCCTTACCTTTGCTTGCCTTCCTCTAGCTCTAAAATTTACCTTTTGCGTTGTATTAAAAATATCAAATTCTTTTGTCACACTATTCGCACTTTCAGGATACTCCTTGGTAATGATTTTCATTTTAAGTTTACCACCGGATAAAGCATAATCTGGAATAATCCTATCCATAAACATAACAGCATTACCATCCGCCACATCAAAAGCACCAGACTCTACATATGATATAAGAGTTTCCCCACTTCCTGTAAACACAGACACAGGTTCATTATTATAAATATTATTACCTGAGGCCGTAACTCCGGTGGTAATCGTATTTCCAAATATTTCCTTATCCGCAAACGTAGTAAAGAACATCTCTCCATATACCCAGTAATTCTCTTCAGGATTAAAAATTACATACTTATCACATTCAGTTCCAGTTCCTGAAGGATACAACCATATAATCTCTCTAAACTCAGAATTAATACCAGCATATACCTTGTCATAATAAGAAGCATTAATATCATCAAAGATATATCTACGCACTGTACACGGAATTACTTCTACCTGACCTGTATTCCTATAAAAATTATCGTAGCCCATCCAGTAAGTAATACCATTATAGTCAATCCCAGCATGAGGACCGATAAGACCACAGTTAGTTCCAGATTGTTGAAAACTAAATGTAAAGGGTGGTCCGACAAACTGCATCAACCATAATGCATTATCTGTCCACACATTAATACCATTTTTTGCTCGAATACCTCCAATAATTTTAGTACCATCTGTTAAAACTACTTCACCAGCTGTAGAACTTATAGAAGGAACCCAATTAGTTCTATCGTCTTGATCAGACCAACGAACCAACATCGGATTAAATGTACCACTTACTATAGCAGTGGCCGAATATTCATTGGCACCCAGTGCAATCAAATGTCTATCATTAGGAGATACAACAATAGAATTTACACTAACTGGAGATGTGGTAACTGATGTAGCTCGGGAAGGATCGCCAGTCTCGGGAGTATCAAAATAAAATATATTACTTCCTTTTCGATTAGCTATTACATCTTCCCCCCAGTTATCTAAACTCCACTGTGTAATATTAAAAATAAGCCCAGAGGCACTGGCTGAAGCAGGTTGGTTCCATGCCCTTGTGTTGGCAGTTTCAGATGTTGCTTGATACCTTGCAGCACTATAGCCCAGACCAGCAGCGGCCACCGAATATCCTGTAGGTATATAGTAATTAAAGGTTGCTCCCCCCGTAGCTGCTTCCGTACTATCAGCATTTCCTGTTACACTAATTGTAAATACATTTGTATTTACAACAGAAACAACGGGATATACATTTAAACTTAAACTAACATTACTGCTACCAATGGCGGCAGTAGATGTAAAATAAACATAATCACCAACCTTTGTATTATGAGCATTATCTGAACAGCATACTCTGGTTGATCCAGAAGAGGTTCCGAAACAATTTGTTAATGTTACTGCTGTTGTTATTGGGGTAATATCGTATATTTGATCTCCATTATGTTCATATAGTTTATCAGGAGTTCCAAAAATTGCTCGACCTACATTATCAACATCAGACCATACCAGAAGATCTCGGGCAGACCCGTCAAAGGTAGTTCCCTTTGCTCTGGTTTCGTATCCTCTTATATTCTCAGGACGAGCAGCTCTGAACCGAACACGATTTCCATCATACCAGCTTTGCCCTTCAGCATACTGCGTAGTTTCTCTGTTGAAACCAGCCTTGAAATCAAATTTTGCTAATTCTGAAGTCATATTAAAGCTTTATAATAAAGTTCACGATTAATGCAGGAGGTATATTACTGTGTGCGCCACCCCCACCTGTTGATGTAGTAGATACACTTGCCACAGACGTTCCCCCTTGTAATGCATTCGAAGCATCATCTAACTTCGAAAATACATTAGAACCTGCAAGATGATTAAAACTTGGTAGTTGTGTCGTTGTCAGTGTTACGGCTTGTACACCACCAGTATTGCCTACGGTAGTTCCAATAATCATTCCGGCTGTCACACTAGTTAATCCAGAACCCAGCCCCGCCATAAATTTGCCAGCAAGATCAGGAACATTAAATGTAGATGATCCATTACCCACACCATATTTAGTCGAAATAACAGTAAACAAGGCAGAAGTTGAAGTACCAGTACGAGCATGAGCAGAACCATCACATACTTTATATCCAGTTGGTGCAGCTGTAACACCGTAAGGTAAGATAACTCCCGGAGGAAGAAGTCCTGTTATATTAAGACCATCTCCATAAAATGCCGAGGCACATACCTTAGAACTTACATGAATATCACCTTTAACTGTTACGGTTGATTCAAAAGTTGCTCCACCTTCCACAGTTATAGCTGTTGAAAAAGTAGCAGGAGCAACATTATAAACCGAAGTTCCGTTAGTAATTACAAAAGTATTTGAGCTGGGTGGAATAGTCACTCCAGCATTACCAGCAACTCGCAAGATTACAGCATTACTAGAAGCATTATTAGATACAGAATTTCGAACTACATAAGATTTAGAATTATTGGGAATAAGAACAAAGATGGATGTATGTGCGCCACCAATAGAACCAGTAAGTTCTAGAATAGCAGACCGTGCCTGATCGCCAGAACCTTGATTATTAGTCAAAGTAACAGTAACTTTGCTGCCAATAGATACAGCAGTATACCCTGCTACTGCCTCATCCACAAGACTAACAACACCATTATTAAGAACCTGTCCCCAGCTATTAGGATTATCTCCATCTCCCTGCTTGGTCAGACGAAGATTACTTGTATATGTGCTTGCCATTTATCCTTCTCCCAATATTTCCTTTAAAGCCTGTATCTTTTTTTCTCTTTTTATTCGTATCTATCATAGGGGTTCCAGCTTGTCCTATGAAGTATATACAAGAGATACCACTCATATTTGCCACAGAAATAGTCCAGAACCCAGCTTTATCTAATGTTAAGTATAACATATTATACTCATCTATAATTCCCGCAAAAATTCGTTGATCCTTTTTCTGTGCTTCTGCTAGTGCTGTGGAAACACCACAATAAGAATTAACAACTTCGGAAGATTGTTTTAGTGGAACAGATTTCTCTTGTGCATGTGCATTTCCAGACAGAAGAAAAATTCCAAGGATCGCACAAAATATTTTTGCAAACATTATATCTCCAATTCCAGATATTAATCTATTTACGCCAGTCCATCGATGTGGTCATTCATTTACCACGGATTCTTCCTCCCGTTCCACTCGATTCTTATAATCATCTCGTGCCGCTAAAGCAGCGATCAGCCCATCGTCATCGGCTGGCATGTTCGTGACGCTGGCGTCAGCCTTGAGAACCTGTGCGGCTTCTTGGGCCATTCTCTTTTTGCAGTTGTTAATTTTTCCGGCAATCGCTTGCTGTATCCAGTCGTCCACGTCGAGGAGATCGTTGTCCAGAGCGATCTTGTCGTCGTCGCTGATTGTGATAGTAAAGGTCGTAGCCATATTTCGGACTCCTTATTTCAGGTTAAAAGTTTAAGCTATCAAGCTGCCGCTAAAGGATGAAGCATTGCCGGACCCGTCGTCCCAATCAACAACTTTCGCACCGCCGGCAACATATAGCCTCACATAGGCGGTATCGGCGGCGTCCATATCGCAAAGAAGGCTCCCATTCTCCTGAAACTGACTGGTATGTCCAATATTTGTCCAAATGTTCGCATCGAAAGTTATCCGGTAAGTGAGGTTCGAGGTCACCAGTTCTACAAGATAGACATTATGACTTGACGTAAGACCAAGGACGGAAGCGTTTACATTAAATTGATATTTGCCCGTCACTGGAGCCGTGAAGGTATAAGTGCCGTTGTTGTAGTCAGCGCCCTGATCAAATTTCT
>TARA_R110000737_G_scaffold113674_1_pt1 | contig 12887 bp, 6 predicted proteins | sample TARA_R110000737 | Tara Oceans TARA_R110000737 (sample SAMEA4398027) | marine metagenome | biome: Polar Biome; feature: [SRF] surface water layer (ENVO:00010504); material: water (ENVO:00002006), including particulate matter (ENVO:01000060) such as... | depth 5 m
TATCTCCTCGTTTAAAGTTTTGGGATGAAGTGGAGGAATTTCCTGCAGTTCACCTAAATGCCGGTTCTGAGACTAGAGAGTATCAGACTGGAGGATACAAAGACAGGTTTTTATCTGTTACTTTTAGGTGTTACGTTCAGCGGGAAGACGCTATTGAAGCTCTAGATGAGCTGCTTGAAGACGTAGAGACCGTACTAGAAGAAAATTCACGTTTACAGTATACAGATCGCACAGGTGCGACGCAGTATACACATCAGATCACAATCATCAGTATTGACACTGACGAAGGTGTATTGGACCCCTTAGGAGTAGCTGAAATGCTCGTAGAGGTCCGCTACTAGAAAATACTGGCACGAACAAAGGTTCACGTCCAGTTCTTTTCAAGATAACATAGGAGAAAAACTATGGCTCAGCAGTTATATTTTAGTCGCGACACGAAAGTATATGTCGAAATCGGCTCAGACGTATGGGAAATTCCAGTATTGGATGGGTTCTCATTTTCACAAGCAACAAACTCAAGCGAGATCACTCTCGCAGAGATGGAATCAGTTGGTGGCGTAAGCCGTCGTGGTCGTCGTGCGTTTAATGACTCTTTGGCACCTGCCGAATGGTCTTTCTCAACCTACGTTCGTCCTTTCATCTCAGCAGGCACGGGTGCAGGCGCATCAGACACCGCAGCAAATCATCACGCAGTAGAAGAAGTTTTATGGGCACTGTTCTCAGGTCCTGCAGCTTATGCTTCTAGTACTTTTACAAACCAGTTCGTAGCCGATGCTACAGATCTAGATATTGACTTTAGTGAATCAAATAAGTCTACTCTTGGTACTGCAAACATCTACTTCGTAGTTGGTGAAGCAAACAAGAAGTCTTATAAAATAGCTGCTTGTGTAGTTAACGAAGCCTCTATTGATTTTGATATTGATGGTATTGCAATGGTTAACTGGTCCGGCATGGGTTCTCAGATTACTGATGATACAGCAGGCGGCCTACCAACAGCTACTATCTATGAGTCTATCACTAGCACTACTAACTTTATTCGTAACCGTCTTACAACTCTTTCAGTGGCTCCTACTACTCAAGATCCAGATGGCGACGGCGTAAACGAGCTGGAAGCTTCTTATGACATAACTCTTACAGGTGGTAATATTACAATGTCTAACAACATTACTTTTATTACTCCCGAAGAAATCGGCTTAGTAAATGTTCCTATTGGTCACGTTACTGGAACACGTTCTATCTCTGGTTCAATGAATTGCTACCTAAGCAAGAATGTCGGCGGAACCCAAAACCACTCTTCTGATCTATGGGAAGACCTAAAAGCTATTACTAATGTTGTTACTAACTCTTTTGCTCTCACCTTTAATATTGGTGGTACTGGATCAGGTGTACCTAAATTGGCAGTAACTATGCCTACTTGTCACTTGGAAATCCCTACCCACTCTATTGAAGATGTAATCTCTGTAGAAACTAACTTTATGTCTCTACCTTCGAGTATTGATGCGACAGATGAGGTAACTATCAAGTACATTGGTGCATAACCAATTGAAAAAAAGTTCTTGACATTTATGGTCTATTCGACTATACTATGTTAATAGAAAAAAGCAAAGGGGCTCTTTCTGGGCCCCTTCTGCTATACGGAGAAAAATGGCTACTTACAATTTTAAAAAAGAAGTAAAGGTTTACGTAGTTATTGGTACTGATAAGTACGAGTTAACTGTAGGACCCGATATAAGCTTCAGCCAAACTTTTACGGATAAAACGTATCCTCAGAAGACTTTACACGCTCAGCATAAAGTACATGAGGCTTCGAATATAACAAAAGCGAACCCTGCAAATTTTCAGGTTACGCTACCTGTGTTAAAAGAGCCTGATTTAGATCCTGTTTATAGGCTATTGACAGATTACAAGACAGGCGAGTATACTCTTAATACTTTTGATCTATATATAGAGTCTACTACAGATACATACAAGCTAGAAAAATGTGTTATAACTAATGGGACATTCATAATTGAGAAATTAGAGAATCTTAAGTTGACATTATCTGGCCAAGCATCAAAACTTTCGATATTTGCTGGCAGTATACCTGGAGCAGCAGTTTTCGTAAGTGTACCAAGAACCCGCCAGACTATCGATTACCTATCGGTATCTATAGATAGTGTTTTGCAGTCGGAAGCACTATATAAAGTCTCAGTAGAGCTGCAGAATGACATTAAGTGGACTGCGTACGAGACCGTCAACGATGCATTGAATGTGACCACATCGGCCACTTCAATGTACCCATCTAGTTTCACTTTGGAAAAAAGGATTCTCTCAGGCTCGATCGGTCAGTACATTACTAGCGTTTCAAAAACCAATGTACAGACTTGGAAGACAGGCATACCTATTGTGATAAAAGCTGGAACTAGCCTTACTCAAGGAGTTCAGTTTGATCTAGTAAACTGTAGTTTTACAAACAGAGCTACAGTTGAAGATGTATTTACACAAAGCTATGACTGGAAGATGAATGACAATCCTACTGATCTCAGTAGTAAAATTACTTTTTAATAACTAACTTATATAGGAACAACAATGGAACTTAAGAAATTAATGGTCGACACCAAAGCAGTTTGGGTTGACTTCCCTGGATTAACAGGATTTGAAGTAGAAGTAGCGAATCTTTCGCGAAAAGAGTTAAATGGTCTTCGTAAGAAGTGTACTACTACAAAGTTTGACAGAAAGACTCGTCAAGCTATAGAAGAGCTGGATGAAGAGAAGTTCGTTATTGAATTTACTCACGGAGTAGTCAAGAATTGGAAAGGTCTAACACTTGAGCACCTAGAAACATTACTACTAGTTGATATCAGTGGGCAAGACTCTTCTAAAGAGTTAGAGTACACTGCCGATAACGCAGAAACTTTAGTATCTTCTTCCACTGAATTTGACTCATGGCTCAATGAGGTAGTCTTCGATTTAGACAACTTTCGTACAAAGCCAGAAGGAAAACCTGTTCAACCGGCTGGACAAGTACTTCCAAAACAGTGAGTCTAAAATGACGAGAGATCGTTATTTGAAGATGTGCGAACAAATGGGCCAAGAGCCCAGAGACGATGAGATTCCTCCCGACTGGGAGGATTTTCCGGATATAGTTATAGAAGCCGTGAGTACCTTCTCTTCTTTGGGAGATAGAGTTTATCCTGATGTTGGGTATATGGGAAAAGACTTTACCACACTCCCCCTTTACATGAATATACATAAAGTAGAAGATACAGAATTATTTTTAGAGATTCTAACCTACCTAGAATCAAGGGCTATCAAACAATCTCAAGATTCCATGAAGAGAGAAAGAGATAAGCTAAAGAGAAAATCATAGTGGCAGATACAATCCAAGTCAAATTTAAAGTTATGAAGGACGGCAGTCTCAAAGCCGTAGGTAAAGACGCTGACAGAGCCGCCGCAGGATTGGATAAAGCATCTAATGCTTCTGCAAACTACAATAGAAAGCAAAAGGGGGTAGCAGGCGCTACCTCTAATTCTACTAAAGCATTTTCTAAGATGTCGGGAGGTATTACAGGTGGTTTGGTGCCTGCATATGCAACCCTCGCTGCTAACGTATTTGCGCTATCGGCAGCATTTGGATTACTCTCTCGAAATGATGCAATTGGTAAGCTAAACGAAGGCTTAATATTCACAGGTAATGCCGCAGGCAAAAACCTGACCATGGTTGCAGACAAACTAAAAGATATTACCGATAATGCCATTTCAGCAGAAGCCGCTATGCGAGCTACTGCCGTAGGCGTATCTGCAGGTTTTAGCGAGGGGCAACTCGAGAGTTTGACAAAAGTAGCGAAAGGAGCTTCCTTGGCGCTTGGACGAGATATGGGCGATGCAATGGATCGTCTTATTCGAGGTGCCGCAAAACTAGAGCCAGAAATTCTTGATGAATTAGGTATTATGGTACGACTTGACGATGCCACTAAAAAATATGCAGATTCTGTAAATAAGAATGTAAAAGAGCTTACACAATTTGAACGACGTATGGCATTTACAAATGCCGTTATTGCAGATGGTACAAGTAAATTTCAGGATATTGCTAAAGAGATCGAAGCTAGTCCTTACTCACAGCTATCCGCGGCATTCTCTGATTTGACTAAGACCGGAGTTCAGTTTCTGAATAAATTCTTAACTCCTTTAATATCGTTTTTAGCGAATAACTCCACAGCACTTGCAACTGTAATTTTAGCACTAGGTGCTTCTATAAGTAGCACCCTACTTAGTAGCTTAGGCGAGATGGCAGCAGGCTCAGCAGCAGCAGCCAAGCAGACAGCTAACTTAGCTAAAGTATCTTTAAATACTCTGAAGCCTCTGGACCACATGGCTAAGGGCTTTAACAGCTTAGCAGGTAAAGTAGATTTAACAGACAAAGAGCTCAAAAAAATGGCTAATAGTGCCAAGCTGACTGTTAATATGATGAATAAGGGTAATCCTAAATTAGCTCAAGCTGTAGCAACTCGTGGTCAGCTGACAAGAGCTATACATCTCAATACTATGGCGTTAAATAAAGAGGCAGCAGCTACTGCTTTCTCTATGATAGAAACCCATGGCTTAAGCGCTGCTTATAAAGCCCATAGTGCTGTATTAGCACAGAATAGGTTATCCACTGCAGCCGCGACGGTCGGCCAAAATCTCTATACGTCAGCAATTATACGAACGAGAGGTGCTCTATTCGCTTTAGCGACTACTGCCAAATTTGCAGGGGCAGCATTACTTACTGCCATGCCTTACCTTATGGCGTTTATGGTAATAGCTTCCCTTATAGGCCCGCTAATAATGGGCTTATTTTCAGAAACCGAAGATAAGTTGTCTAAGCAGCTAGAGGATAATACTGAAAGGTTGGATAAGTTTAATGACGTAGTTGCTCAGTACGGTAGGAGCATAAATAAAGCAAATAACGCATCAGATGCTTGGTATAGAACCCTCAAGCCTCTTGCAGGCCTTTTTGGGCAAATAAAAAGCTTAATTGGAGACACAGCACTAGCCGCCGAGACCGATAGAATTATTGCAAATGCTAAAGCAAGAGAGAGATTGATAGCCGCAAATAAAGCACTGAGTAAGAGTCAAACCCGGCCGACTGGAAATGGCTTTGCACCGGGAGTATCGGAAATTGTTGAAGTAGGTCAAGCAGGAAGACAGGTAACAGCTACAGAGTCTCTCTCTGCCGAAGATATAAATAAAATAAATGAGGCAGCTATCGCAGGTCTGGCCAAGCTGATTGCTTCTACAGATCAAATGATTGCACAGGCCGGGAAATCAGAGGCAGGCGCTACAGTAGTGGCAGAAGCCACTGCTCTCATGACCGGACAGAGAAATGAGGCACAAGCGGTACTAGACAATTTAATTGCTACAGAGGTAAAGAGCGCGAAGTCAGCTAAGATCGCCGAAGAGAGTATAGGAAGAATCTCGACAGCTTTGGAGAATGGTCTAAAATCCTACGAGAACTTTAATGAGATTGTGGCAAAGGCGGCAGTGCTTGGCAATGTTAGTACTTTCGGAGAATTCGCAGATGAGATAGATAATGTTGCAGAATCTGTAAACTCTTTAGACGCCATTCTTAACAGCGGTAAAGGTACCACCGCAGCTGAAGAGCGCGCTAAACAAATTGTAGATGCTTATGGTCTAATACCCAAGGTACTAGCTTCTGTGGCGACTGCATACTCAACCGAAACAGGTAAAGAAGTACCTATGTTCGAGACCTCGCTACAAACGGTAAAAAACTTTAAAGAAGCTTTAGTAGCTTATAATAAGGATATGAAAGCTTTAGCAGTGGAGCGAGAGCAGTTTAGTATTATTCAAGATATAGTAGGTAGTGATAGTATTAGACTAGGGAAAAAGGCGTTAGAGATCTCTGGAAAAGCACATGAACTAGGTAAGAAACGGCTTTCTCTGACTAAAAAGGGCGGGGAGGATGAATATGCTGCCAAGATGGCTCTTATACAACTTGAGAAAGACCATCTTACTTTAATAAAAGAGCGTTTTGATGCTCTATCTTCCGATGCCAAGGACTCCGGCATGGGGAAGGCCGCTTCCGCAGCTATTGCGGGTCAGGGTGTACGCTTAGCTGCAGAGGCCGGTACGGTTGGAGAATCAGGTACTTACGCGACTGAGGAAGATAGAAGCGCCACAATAGCAGAGGCAGCAGCCAACCAAGCTAGAGGAACCTTAAAAGGTGTGGCAGAAGATATGAAAGCTTTAGGTCCAGAAGGTGCTTTGATGTCTAGTGTTGTCGAAGGTGCCTTGAGCATGGAGACCGCTTTCGCGACCGCTTTTGCAGCTATGGGCGCAACCGGAGCGAGTACTGCAGATAAGATTCAAGCCGGTTTAGGCCTGGCTAGCGCAGCTATTAGTGCTCTTGCGAATATGTCTGCTGCCTCTTCAGCTGCAAAGATCAAAGGAATAGATCAAGAGATAGCAGCTGAGAAGGCTAGAGACGGCACTTCCGCCGCGTCTGTAGCTAAACTAGCTGCACTTGAAAAGAAGAAAGAGTCTGCAAAGCGCAAGGCTTTTGAGATTGATAAGAAAATGAAGATGGCACAGACCGTTATTGGAACTGCACAAGCAGTTACTTCGATGCTAGGTTCCGCACCCTTCCCCTTCAATATAGCACTAGCAGGACTCGTTGCGGCTATGGGAGCTCAACAACTTAGTATGATTTCAAGTACAAGCTTTCAAGGAGGAGGAGGAGGAGCTGCCAGTGTATCGGGAGCTACTTCAATATCAGCTGGACAGAGAGGCTCTAGCGTAGATATGGCTAAATCTCAGTCAGCAGGCGGGGAACTTTCTTATCTTAGAGGAGACTCCGGCATGGGAGGGCCAGAAAACTTCCGACCTACTCCCGCATTCTCAGGCTATAAAAATCGTGCAGCAGGTGGTTTCGTAGTCGGGGAGCAAGGACCTGAAGTATTTATGCCAGAAGTAGCGGGGGATATAATACCTGCAGGACAGAACATGGGTAGCAATACTAATGTAAACTTCTCAATCAATGCAGTTGATGCAGACGGAGTTGAAGACCTACTAGTAAGACAACGAGGAAATATTATAGGCATGATGAGAGAAGCCGCAAATTCATATGGACAAGACTTTATGGAAGGAATCGATACCTCTGTGTATACCCCTTCTTCAGCAGGCGCTAGGAGATACTAATGGCATATACAGACATACTACCCGATCCGAATAATTTGATTACAGACTCAGGCAAGGCTATAGCATCTGGAGGCGGTGGCGAAGGCTTCGCTTCCGTATCTCTTTCTTCCAAGTCCCCCGTTATGTTAGATCGCACAAATTCAGGGAGAGTTATATCAAGAGCTGTAGCCGCTCAAAACTGGTCTATAGATGTTAAATATAACCCTATGACTCGTGAGCAGTTCGAGCCTGTTTATAATTTTATACTACAGAGAGGGCGACTAACCCCTTTCAAAGTATCTTTACCCCAGAACAAAGCACCCCGAGACACAGACTTCGCTACTTTTGTCGCTGCAACAGATGGGTTTTCTCCTGTATCAAATACTAATGCAGGTACTAATACCCTTACTTTTGATAAATCGGGTTATACAGTGGCAACTAATAGAACGCCCTTACCTGGCGACTTGTTTAACATCTCTGATTCTAACCACCATAAGACCTATAGAGTTACCCGTGTTGAGACTACTTCAGACAACTCAGGTGCTGCGCTTGGAGCTAATGAAGTCCGTATACAATTCACACCCCCACTAGCCAAAGCTGTCACACTTGCTAGCTCTGAGCTAGAGTTTAACAATCCAATGATTCGAGTACTACTCGCATCAGACGTACAACAATATTCTTTGAATGTGAGTAACCTATACTCCTTTTCACTAAAACTTGAGGAAGCATTATAATATGGCACATAGACCAGTAGGAACAACACTTGAACAGTCTCTAATTAATGGAGATGTATTTTCGTATGCACACTTAGTAAAATTTGAAAAACCTCTTCAAACCGAAACAGGTGCTTCTAATGAGGATGCAAAGTCTTATGCGTATATAAGTGATGGCTCTTTTGATATTACTTGGGATGATGGTACTTCTGATATTAACGGGAATCTCAACGGTGCTCAAACATATGTTGCGAATAGACTTCTTAAAGTCGGTACAGTATCTGAGACTACTCAGGCACGTGCAAGTAACATCAACCTAGAGGTATCTTCTATAGCTCTAAGTACTACTATGAGTACTACTCTAGCAACTACAGCTACTACTATCACAGCCCTAGAGAGTATTGTAGACGCAGGTTTCTCCGAGGGAGACACTCTGACATTAAGTACTCCAGTTGCAACCATACGCTTGGATTCTTTTTCAAATGATAATAAAACTGCTACAGTAACAGTAATAAAAGGTACGCTTACTGTTGCCTCAAACCTATCCTGCACACTTACTTACGCCTCTGGTGAAGTAGATGGAATTTTAACAGATACTAACGCTACTTCTTACGCGGGCTATATCAATAGAGAAGTATTTATCTATAAGGCACATATTGATGTAGACACAGGTGCTATTATTGGCGCACCTTATCTACTCTTTAAAGGTATAATTGCAACAGGAAAGTTAACTGAAGACCCTACTAAAACTTCCAAGGTATCCTGGGGGCTTACTAGCCACTGGGGAGATTTTGTTCGTGTAAACGGAAGATTAACTTCCGACGCGGAACATAGAGCTTTAGACGGCAGCGGTAACTCCGATAAATTAGCAGTAATTCGACCTGAGTATGGAAACGACTTAGGCTTTTTACATTCTGAAACGGCTATAAACATAATTTCAACTTATCAAATTATGGAAACCCGATATAAGGAGAAGAGGAGAGGAGGCTTAGCAGGTCTCTTAGGAGGCAAGAGACTCGTAGAGTACGAAGTGGAGGTAGATCGTGAAGTCGACTTACGCTTTAACCTAGATGCAAAGAGACTTCCTGTCGTATATGGTGTACAGAGAATTGATAGTTTTCCTATATTTACAGATACGCTAAAAGATAACTCAGGTAAGATATATGTTGCATATGCACTTTGTGAAGGAGAGATAGGTGGAATCTTTGATATATACCTAGATGATCAATCCTCTATATGCATAGATAAGAATGATGAGGACACTAGAAGCCCTGTTGGGTCTCCTGCGGAAGTACTCTGTTCGGGTCGTATGGATAGAGGAGACACTCTATCCCCAAAAGCTACCTCAAATGGTTCATATACAGTTTCATATGAAGGGGCTAGCTTCTCTTTTGGTAATGGAGGCATAGCCGCATGGGAGGCATCTAACTCTATATTGAACTTATCGGGCATTAATCTGCCTAATGCTACGCCTCTCGCTGTAGTTTCTGGAGGTGTAGAGATAGGTACTGCCGGAGGTAGTGGTATTACCCATGGAAAAGGAACCCATTTCAGTACTCCTATAGATACTAAACTTACACTACATACAGGTAAAGAATGGCAGTTATCTGATGATCTTCTGAGCTCTATTGCAGCAGCAAATAATTTTAAGATACAGTCCGACTACTTTACGTCTACTGGAGATTACTGGGGCCCCAATCACCAACTTCTAGATACAGCGTATGTTGTAGCAGAGTTTACTGTGTCTGAAGGAGAAGTAACAATTCCTGAGATGGAGTTTGTCGTAAAAGGCAAACTTTTAGAGTGTTATAATTATGACTTCTCTTATTTACAAGATAGTTACTATAGCTCAGATGCACTTTCTAACTTTCATCCAGGAGATTTAGTCACAGTAAAGAATAGTGTGGGCGGGGCTACTATCTCTACTGTTCGTATTGCTGATATAGAAGCGTACCAAGATACTCAGAATAATACTGCGTATAGAATTAGATTTAAGGAGTCGCCTGCTTTAGGAAGCGTTACAGCTTTCTATATTACAGACGGGACCAATAATTATTATCTAGCTACTTATGATAATATATTAAATTCTGGGAGTGTTTCAGAGACCCTTATTGCAGGGGCTACTACTACAGTTTCTGGTACAGGTATAGGACTTGATGTCACACCAGATGCAGGCACTACATCCCCTTATGATTCTGCATCTATTATATCTGATATGATAGCTTTGGGTACAGTAGATCTTCTCGATACAAATGAGCAGTATGAGCAGCAGACTATTCTTGGTAGTAACTGGAACTCCACCTGGAATGGAACAAACTGGGTGTCTGTAGGCTCTACACAAGTTAATGCAGCCTCTGTCGCTGTAGCAGAGGTAACTATAAAAGACTGTATAGCTTTAGGGGCTTCAGCAAGCGCTGTAGACAATGCTTACAATGGTCAGTACATAGAAGTTACTCATAAATTTATAGACAATACAATCTCAGTACAGAAAAGAAAAATTATAGACTATGTTGGTGCAGATAGAATTGCTAAAGTCGATTCTCCTTGGACAGAGACAGCTATTCCCGTACTTGGAGATACTTACAAAATTATAAGTAGAGGAGACCTGAGAGTATCTACTAACCCGTCTATGCAAGTTTTGGATTATATTACCAACAATAGGTATGGAAGAGGCTTAGATTTAGATAAAGATATATACTTAGATTCATTTACTAATAGTGGTCGCGTATGTGATACACGATCTGATGTAACTATGTTATTTCCGTCCTCTGCTAACGCAACAGCAGGTGCAGTTTATGATCTAGTAGACACGGGAGGGTTGCGAAGATTCCAAGGGACACTAAAGGAAGATCTAACTGTTGTAACTGATGCAGCAGGAAACGCTACAGGTTATAAGGAAGGTGTGTTTACTGACGTAGTAGGTAAAATTGCTCGTAAGTGGAACAACTGGTATGAGTTCCAAGATGGAGAGTATATCTGGTGGAATAGTAATATTTATGAAATAGCCACTACAGGTGTTGTCGCAGCTGATCCTACTAATACTTTAGTACCTTCTTCCTCGGTGCAACCTCTTACTAAGATAAGCGGTACGGGAGATTCTTCTCTTTCTATAGATGTTGCTTCTACGCGAACTACTTTTGATGGCAACCCTATAGTTAAAAAGTATGTCCCTGCTTCTAACTCGTACGCAAATGGATATAGTTTATATGATTCTGACGATGTTAAGTACTGGAGATATCTAGGATGGAATGCTCAGTCTCAAGACTATGTTACACGTCACCAGACAAATGCCGTAGTTAATACTACCAAGTCTGTTTTCGAAAACATTAATGGAATGCTAGGACATTTTAACGGTATTTTACGCTATTCAAACGGTAAATATAATCTGTCTGTTAAAACTGGTACAGACTCTTTTGGTACCGCGCAGGTTATTAATGAAGATGACATTATCGGTTCTATAAACTTAGAGGACGCAGGGCAGAAAGGTACTTATAACAGAGTATCTGTAAGCATCCCTGATCCTCAAAATAGATATGAGGGTCGATCGGTAGCCTTCTTCAACTCTACATACTTAAGGCAGGATAGAAACGTAGCAAAGAAGGGAGACATAAAGACCCCTTATATTACAAACTATTTTAATGCTAGAATAAATGCCAAGCAGTACCTAGAGCAGTCTCGTAAAGGGCTAAAAGCAACTTTTAAGATTGGCCCTGCAGGTTTATTACTTACAGCCGGTAGTCTTATAAAAGTTAATAACTCTAGACTGGGTTGGGTAAATAAAGAATTTAGAGTTAGTAACTTGAACTTTACGGATAACTGTCTCGTACAAGTAACCGCAGAAGAGCACAGCGCAGAAGCATATTTAATAGATTCAATAGCTAATCCTGAATATTCTGCAGGAGAGAACTCAGGTGCGGGTACTCTTAGCATTGCCGCGCCTACAACTTTAGTAACTCCTGAAGCAGACTCTAATAAGGTAACTGAAGGCAGAGTTATACTACAATGGACAAATTCCACTAATTTCAGTCCAGACACACATACTGTTCAAGTATGGCGAACTACTGCTAATGATATTCAAGATGCTAGCTTAAAGATGGTAGGCACGTCTAAGACAAACGAATTTATAGATATCCCTCTTACAGAAGATACATACTATTACTGGGTTCGCTATGAAGTGATTCCTAAGAGCCGTACTAAGACAGTGTTTGGACCCTACAACGCCATTAGATACGCAGGAACTGATACTGATTTTGTATTTGCACAAGGCGCTTCTCCTACTGTAAGTATAAGAGCAGATAATGCTTTCATTACATACAGCACTCTAGGGGCAGAAGATCCTGCAAACCAGGTTATACAACTTACCGCTTCACCAAAAAATCAGCGCACTGGGGCAAATGTACAATATAAGTATACCTTCACTGACGGGTCTTCTACTCACACTACTAGTCCCATCTCAGCTACTACTCCCCCTACAGAGACTACTGTTAATCTAACTACTATTGGTCTCGCCAAGCCTGCTGCTTCAAGTTCTCAGGCTATAACTGTACAATTACAGGAAGTAGTAACAAACGATGACACAACTGTTACAACAACTGTAATAGCTACAGATACTATGACTCTTGCAGGCTTACAGTCTGGCAGTCAAGGTCCTGGAGGCCTGACCGTTATAGTAAGTAATGAAGTGCACGCCTGTCCAGCAGCAGGCACTGGTACAATTCTCGGAGGGGGTTTCGCAGGGTCAGGTACTACTATTCAGGTATTCGAAGGCACAAACCAATTAGCTGTTGATAATGCAAGTCCCTACGCAGTTAGTACCTTTAGAGTTACTAACGCAGCCACAACTGGAGGAGTCACTGGACCTACAGGAACTCATTCAGGAACGACATTTACAGTTGGAGACATCACTGCACTCACTTCTGATACAGGCACTAGACCTTTTACTATTGATATAGTCTTTGCAGATGGCACTACTACGACAGTTACAAAAACTCAGTCTTTTACTCGAATTAAAGATGCAGA
>TARA_R110000737_G_scaffold63079_2_pt1 | contig 12886 bp, 9 predicted proteins | sample TARA_R110000737 | Tara Oceans TARA_R110000737 (sample SAMEA4398027) | marine metagenome | biome: Polar Biome; feature: [SRF] surface water layer (ENVO:00010504); material: water (ENVO:00002006), including particulate matter (ENVO:01000060) such as... | depth 5 m
ACTTACTGTAAATTTATATCTTATAACTGCCTAACACTAATGTTATTAGTGTTATCAGGCTGTGATTCAAACGAAGCGCTTTCGCTAAGTAAAAAAAGCATAGTTTATTGCAGCGAAGGCGCGCCCGACAGTTTTAATCCGCAAACTGTTTCTTCGGGCACAACAATAGATGCAACAGCAAACCATCTATATAACCGTTTAATAGAGTTTAACCCAACCGATAATGCTATTATTCCCGCTATTGCAAAGTCATGGCATGTAACTCGTGACGGTAAAATGCTGACTTTCTACCTGCGAAAAGGTATTAAATTTCATCAAACCGCTTATTTTACGCCAACGCGTAATCTCAATGCCGACGATGTACTGTTTAGTTTCAATCGGATGCTAGATGTAACACATGAATATCACGCAATATCTGGCGGTAAGTATCCTTTTTTTCAAAACGCACAATTAGTCGATTTAATTGACAGTATAGAAAAAATTAATGACCACACCATTCGCTTTCAACTATCTCATTCTGACAGCTCATTTCTAGCCAACATTGGTGGCAACTCAGCGGTTATTTTATCAAAAGAATATGCTAACAAATTAGTTGAGCTTAACGCCATGCAAGAAATCGATATACTCCCGATAGGAACAGGTCCCTTTAAGTTTAAACAATATAGTTCAGGTGCATTTATTCGTTATGAGCCTCATGCTGGTTACTGGCGTGGCAAGTCTGGCCTCAAACAACTCGTTTTTGACATAACACCGCGTGATACTGGCCGCTTAACAAAATTATTAGCCGGTGAATGTGATGTAATCGCTTATCCCATCGCCCATGAAAAAATTAAACAACATCCTAATCTCACGGTAGAGTCAGTTACCTCATTCAATGTTGGCTATTTTGGTTTTAATACCAGTAAGCCGCCATTTAACGACCCTTTAGTGCGAAAAGCTTTGTCTTATGCCATAAATAAACAGGCGATTCTTGAAACCGTTTATACCGGACAAGCTGAAATTGCTAATGGCCTGATCCCAAATTCTTCTTGGGCTTATGATGAATCGATAACCAGCCAAGAGTATTCTATCGCTAAGGCGAAAAAATTACTCATTGAAGCCGGATACGGGGCCGGCTTTGCTATGGACTTGTGGGCAATGCCTGTACAGCGAGCCTATAATCCAGATGCCGTGACTATGGCAAAACTAATTCAAGCTGATTTACATAAAATAGGCGTTGAAGTTGAGATTGTTTCAGATTATGAATGGTCAACCTTCTTGCGAAAGATATCTGAAGGGGAGCATCAAAGTGTGCTGCTAGGCTGGTCTGGCGATCATCCAGATCCCGACAACTTCTTTTCAACATTACTCAGTTGTGCATCGGCCATTACCGGCAGTAATAGAACCTTTTGGTGTAATAAAGAATTCGATAAGCTGCTCCAAAGCGCTTTGCAAACCAATAATATTAACAGCAGAAAGTTATACTATTCAAAGGCGTTAAAATTGATTAATGAAGAAGTGCCGTTAATTCCTATTGCCCACTCAAAACGCTATCAAGCCAGAGCCAAGAATATAAACGGCACTATATTACGCTCAATCGGCGGTATTGATTTTAATGGGGTTACAAAAAACTGATATGCTAATTTTTACCCTACGTCGTTTTAATTTATTCTTTTTTACTATGTTGTTATTAACAATATTATCATTTAGTTTGAGTTTTTTATTTCCTGGTGAGCAACTGATTAACCTAACCGGGCAAATAGATGCGTCGCCTGAACAACTGGCATTTTTAGCTGAAGAGTACCAACAACAGTCCGGTTTATTAAGCCAATATTTCAGTTATATTAGTCATCTGTTCCACGGAGAGATGGGATATTCAATGACCAGTCACTTGCCTATTATGACTGAAATTCTAAATCGTTTACCTGCGACTATTGAGTTGACTTGTGTTGCACTTTTAGTGGCAATGTTTTTTGGTATTCCTATCGGCTTCTGTGCCGCTATTTATCATCGTAAAGTACCTGATAACCTTATCTTGGCCATAGCAATGATTGGCTATTCAATACCCGTTTTCTGGCTTGGAATTTTGGCTATTTTGGTGTTTTCTATCCAATTGGGCTGGTTGCCGTCGGCTGGCCAAATAAGCCTGCTTTTTGAAATACCGCATGTTACGGGCTTACAGTTAATTGATATTTTACTGAGTGACAGTCCATATAAATGGCAAGCTTTTCAAGATGCCACTCGACACCTTATCCTGCCGGTAATTGTTGTTGCATTGGCACCCGCAACGATTTTTATGCGCTTAGCTCGCTCGGCAATGCTAGAGGTTCTCGACACCCATTATATTAAAGCAGCAAAAACAAAAGGTTTAACCTTTAGCCAAATCATTTACCGTCATGCCATGCGTAATGCCTTTATTAAAGTTATTCGAGATGTCGGTTTGCAATTCGCCAACCTCATTACCATTGCTATGGTTACCGAAGTGATTTTTAGTTGGCCAGGCATCGGACGTTGGTTAATAGAGAGTATATATCAGCGAGACTATACCGCGATTCAAGGTGGGCTTATTGTCCTCTCAACCTTTATATTTCTTGTTCATATCATAATCGACTTTGTCTACGCCGCACTTAACCCCTTAGCCCGGGAGCGCAATCATGGCACGTGATAAGATATACCAAGAAGAAGAGTTTCCTACACCACTAGTACAGTTGTGGCATAACTTTAAACAGCCCCCAGTTGTTATGATTGGCTTTTGCTGCTTCCTATTTTTAATTGTCCTAGCGGTATTAGCCAATATTATTACGCCTTACTCGTCAGTGGAAAACCATTTAGACCATTTACTATTACCGCCTGCTTGGAGTGATGACGGAAATGTCAGCTTTTTGCTTGGCACAGACAATCTCGGCAGAGATATGCTTTCACGTTTAATTCAAGGTACTTCGTTAACCTTTGGTTTAAGTATTATCGTGGTTATTGCTTCCTTAGCCATTGGTGTTGTTATTGGCTCGCTATCAGCGTTAACTTCTGGTATTAAGTCTAGTGTTCTCAACCATTTTCTCGATGTTATTTTATCGATCCCTTCGCTACTTTTAGCCATCATCATTGTTGCGATCCTAGGGCCAGGGCTAGAAAACACCCTCTGGGCGATCATAATGGTGTTAATACCACAGTTTGTGCATATTACCCGCAACGCTGTTAAAGAAGAGTTTGCTAAAGATTATGTGCTGGCATCTCGCCTTGATGGCGCAAGTTCAATTAGAATACTACGTTACTCTATTTTCCCTAATATCATCGAAAAATTGATTAGCCAAGCAACGCTGGCCCAGTCTGCGGCTATTCTCGACATTGCCGCGCTCGGCTTCCTTGGCTTAGGCGCTCCCATTCCTATGCCTGAATGGGGAGCTATGTTAGCTAATGGTGTTGATTTATTTTATATAGCACCTTGGACTGTTTACCTACCCGGCTTAGCGATTTTATTTTCGGTTATCGCGACAAACCTAGTTGGTGAAGGCATGCGCCATGCATTAAAAGTGCGCAAGGAAAACTAATGAACCTAATTGATATTCGCAACCTGTCTATCGAATTGCAGACCACAACCAAGCCAATATTGGCGGTTGATCGCGTTAACTTGACCATGAAAGAAGGTGAAGTGCGTGGCTTAGTCGGTGAATCTGGCTCTGGTAAATCGTTATTGGCCCAAGCTATTGTCGGTGTGCTGGATGAAAAGTGGAAAGTTGATGCCGATCGATTTCATTGGCGTGGTAACGACTTGATGAGATTATCGCCAGAAGAAAGAAAAGTCATAATAACGAAAGACGTGGCGATGATTTTTCAAGAGCCTATGGCCTGTTTAGATCCCACTACCACCATAGGTGAACAATTAGAAGAAGCGGTAGATACCGAACAGTTAAGTGGATTTTTTTGGCAAAAGAGACAACAACGAAAACTTGCCGCTATTAACTTATTACATAAGGTCGGCATCAAGCAGCATGAGCTTTGTGTAAGAAGCTTTCCACATCAACTAACTGATGCATTATGCCAACGTGTGATGATTGCCATGGCGCTAGCACGTCGTCCTATGCTACTTATTGCTGATGAACCTACTGCGGCAATGGAAAGTACTAACCAAGGGCAAATATTTCGCCTCCTTGCGAGCCTAAATCAGCTTAAAAATATGTCTATTTTATTAATTAGTCACGATTTAGAAAATGTCACGCATTGGACCAACACTATCACGGTTATGTACAGTGGCCAGTTTGTTGAAGCTGGTACAACCGAGCAAATATTTAACCAGCCTTATCACCCTTATACACGAGCATTAGTCGACAGTAGCCCAAAATCTAATAGAATGATACCCAATAAATCTCGGCTGATGACCTTGCCGGGAAGTATCCCGATTTTGCAACATTTACCTATCGGCTGTCGTTTAGGCCCAAGATGTCCGCGAGCGCAACAAAAATGTGTGCACGCGCCAAAGATTAAAAATTTCCATGGCCATCAAGTGAGTTGCCATTTCCCACTAAAGGATAGCTACTCGTGAGTGATGTGTTAATACAGGTCAGTAACCTAAGTAAAACCTATAAAGACAAAAATCACTGGTTTAACCGCAAGTGCGTTACAGCTCTAGAGCCGCTATCTTTTAATGTTATGGCGCATAAAACCCTAGCGATTGTTGGTGAAACTGGCTCTGGAAAATCTACCGTAGCAAAATTATTGGTTGGTGCTGAATTGCCAACTACCGGTCATATTAGGTTAAATGGGCAAATTTTAGCGCCCGGAAACTTTAAACAGCGCTGCCAACATGTTCGGATGATTTTTCAAGACTCGGGAACGACGCTAAATCCAAGCCTAACCATAGAGCAACTATTAGATGAACCATTGCGACTTAATACCGGTCTCGATGAGACTGAACGCCATCAACTGATCCGAGAAACCTTACAAAAAGTTGGTTTGTTAGCAGAGCATATGAGCTTTTATCCGCACATGTTTTCTGGCGGTCAAAAGCAGCGTATTTCATTAGCACGAGCGATTATATTAAAACCTCAAGTTATTATTCTTGACGAAGCGTTAGCTTCGCTAGATCCCTCACTACGTTCGCAGATGATAAACCTGCTATTAGATTTACAACAACAAATGGGGTTAGCGTTTATATTGATTTCTCATAATCTAGGGATTGTTAGGCACTTTAGCGACGAGATGATGGTGTTATGCAAAGGTAAAGTATTGGAATTTGGCAAAACTACCGATATTTTGAAAAATCCACAGCACAAGTACACCAAAAAACTGATCATGAGCCAGCACTTTCAACTGCTAAATCGTTAGGGATAATGTGTATTAAGTACGCCAAATAGCAGCCGGAATCACCACCACTAAATCCTCTATTTATTGCTTGTGACTAACTTATCACCAAGTTTAGGGTTAAACTTAGCAAATAAAAAACCAGCCTATGGGCTGGTTTTTTATTTGAAAGCTATAATTGCTTACAAGCGATTACTGACTTTACGTTAGTATTGCGTCGTTGGTGCCTGCACTTTACGACGAACAATCTCAGCACCTACTTTTAACGACTCCACGTAACTTAAATAAGCCGCTTGTGCTAATTGCTGAGTTAACTGTTGTGATAGATTCGGTGAATCTTTCACTTCGCCAACATTAACGGCTTGCACTTCAAGTAAAGCTAGGTTGCCATTACTAAGATTAACGGTAGTTACCGATAGCTTTCCTTCACTAGGATGAGGTAACTTAAACGCTTCACGTGCTAAACTTGCATCTAAACCACTACCGGTGCGTGCTACTGAGGTTTTAACTTCCATTATTGCACCGATATCAGCTAATTGCTGTGTGATATCTGTACCGGCCTTATATGCTGCGAGTAATTCATCAGCTACGACTAATGCTTTTTCAGAAGCTTTTTGTGCGACAAGAATATCTCTAATCTGCACTGTAACTTCTGTAAGCGCTTTAACACTTGCTTCTTGGTATTCATTTAAACGCATAACAATCGCTAAACTATCGCTAACCTCGACAATATCAGAGTTTAATTGCTCATCAATAACGATTTCAGAAAATGCTGCATCAACAACACCACTGACATTAAAAGGCTCGACATTAACGTTACGAGTTAACCAATCAGAAGTCTTTATCGTGGCATTGATCGCCGCTGCCGCGTCATCTAGACTGTCAGGAAACTCGAAACTTAAACGCGCAACTTCTTGTTGAAGTTCAAAAAACTTATCTTGTGCTTTTTCATTTTTAGCTTTAGCCACTAAAGCATCACGCACTTCCGCTAAGCTTTGTACTTTTTCAGCTTTATAATCGGTTAACTTAATAATGTGAAAACCAAATTCGGTTTTAACCACATCACTAACACTGCCAATACCTGTTAAGGAAAACGCGGCTTCATCAAACGCAGTATCCATTACACCGGCATCTATCCAATCAAGATCGCCGCCATTTTCACCACTAAAAGTATCTGCTGAATGCTCTTTCGCTAAAGTCGAAAAATCTTCACCGGCATTAATTTTCACCAGTAATGCATCGGCATTAGCTTTAGCTTGTGCTTCATCATCGCCAAATTCTATAAGGATATGGGCAACGCGACGTTGTTCTTCATCACGATACTGACTAATATTGTTTTGATAATAGGCGGCTACATCTGCTTCTGTTAGCACAACCGTTTTCGCGATGTCATTTACATCAAGCGTAATGTAATTAACTTTTACTTGTTCTTGATTTTCAAAGCGTGATTGGTTAGCAAGATAGTAATCTTTAATTTCTTCATCACTTAATTCAACAGTCGCTTTAAATTGTTCTGCATTAATGGTCGCAAAACGAATATCACGTTGCTGATTTTGTAACGCGTTAAAAATAGCTTCTTGGTAAGGCAGGCTAAACTCACTCGTTACTAGTGCTTGAGTCAATTGACGACGGGTCATTTCAGTGCGTAAGTAATCACGAAAATCTGACGATTGATAAAAACCTGCCTGATTAATCAGGGCTAAGTAGCGGTTGTTGTCAAAAACCCCGTCAACCTGAAATTCAGGCATATTACGAATGGTACTTTTAATGCGTTGGTCTGCAACACGAATAGCAAGTACGTCTGAATTTTGATCAACAAGTTTTTGATTAATTAAATTATCAACCACACCGTTGCGAAAATTATTCATATAACTTGGATCAGCAGAAAGTGTTTCAAACATATCGCCAAATTGCTGGGCCATACGGTTACGCTGTGCTTGATAAGCTTTATTAAACTCATCTTGTGATATTTTTTCACCGTTAACATCAGCTACTGAGCTATCAACTGAATTGCTATAACTACCAATGCCGGCCACAGCGAAGGTTAAAATAATAAAACCAAGAATAATCTTAGCGGTTAATCCTTGCGAGCTTTCTCGAATATTCTCTAACATCTTTATCTCTTTACACGAGGGTATTTTAAGTTCCGCGTGACTTTATCTGAGGCATTAATTTGCCATTATTATGCGTTATTATTAATAAATAACCGTTTAGCTAAAAAAGTGAAGTTCACCTCAATAGCATACTAACAAGGCTATTTTACTAACTTATACGCTTTAAAATCACCATTTGAACGGGCATGTTAGCCCAATAATAATGAAAATGAAACTCTTTTACTCGGACGATGAAATAACGGTCAAATAACCATCATCTTAATATAAAAAATGCACGTTTACCCGAGGAGAAGTTTATGACGCTGCCAAGCTAAATCACTTTATTTTTTATTAAGAATATCGTGCAAGTTAGCTTGTTCATCATTAGATAAGTTAATGTCGCCCGCTCTTGCTTTGCTGCGCTTGCGTAACACGAAAACTAAACTAGCAATAAAGCCCAAAAGTACGATCAAGGGGCCAAACCACAGGACATAAGTTTGTTTTTTCAGTGGTGGACGATATAAGACAAAATCACCATAGCGATAAACCATAAAGTCAATAATCTCCTGATCGCTCATGCCTTCTTGTAATAAGTTATAAAGATTTTTTCTTAAATCCACCGCGATTTTTGAATTCGAATCAGCTAAATTTTGATTTTGACACTTAGGGCAACGCAATTCTTTTGATAATGTTTGAAAACGTAACTTGGTTGCTTCATCTTTAAATTCAAAGGTATCTACCGGGCTTGCGCTGACGCTGCTTAGCCACAAGATACTTAGCAACATAGTGCTGACTACAAAGCGCACAAACCGTTGTAATATCGATATTTTGCTAAGTATTAAGTTTTGCATTAAGACGCACCTTGAACAATTTCAGCTTCGATAATCTCAATTAATGGCAAAAAGTCTTTTTGCCATATTTTATCATTAATCGGACCTGCAAAGCGTTTGCGGATAATACCGGTGTGATCAATAACAAAAGTTTCAGGAGCGCCAAAAACCCCAATATCTAGCCCTAACGCGCCCTGTTCATCAAAAATCGAAAATACATAAGGGTCTTGATACTGTTTTAACCAACGTAAGGCCGCATTACGATCGTCGGTAAAATTAAGTCCGTAGAGCTTAATTCTTGGGTCACGAGCGATTTCAAGCAAGTATGGATGCTCATATTTACACTGTACACACCATGTTGCCCAGACATTAAGCAATACTATACTGCCTTTTAAATCATCTCGACCTACCCGTTGTTCAAGCGATTTTAATATCGGTAATTCAAAGTTGGGTAACGGCTTACCTATCATGGCTGAAGGCATAGCCTGTGGATTTAGAAATAATCCTCGATATAGTAAAATACCCAATAAAAAAAATAAAATTAATGGAATAAAACGAATAATACTTTTCACTAATTTACGCCTCTTGTAAAATCACAGGGTTAGTCTGGTCGATTGCTTGTTGGTTTATCAGTACGCGTTTACGATAGCGTTTGCTCAATATAGCTAAGAACCCACCTATTGCCATAAAGAAGGCGCCTAACCAAATCCAGACAATAAACGGCTTATAATATATACGCATTGACCAAGTATTTCCCCCCAAGGGGTCACCTAAAGCAATATATATATCGCGCCATAAGGTTGTATGAATACCGGCTTCGGTCATGCCCATACTTTGCACTTTATAAGTACGCTGTTCGGGTTTTAATAAGGTAATAAATTCGCCATCAAGTGAGACATTCATCTGTCCTTGAATGGCACTATAATTAGGACCTAGTACGTTTTTAGTGCCCGCATACTCTATGGTATAGCCGGATATATTTATCGTTTCACCGGGGGCCATTTTAACATTAATTTCTTTTTCGTAGCTCGACACCATAGTCACACCGATAACCGTAACAGCAATACCGGCATGGGCAATCGCGGCACCAATATGATTAAGTGGTACCACTGAGAACTTCAAGCGACCATCCGCCTGTTTTGCATGATTAAAGACATCTTTTAATACCGCTAAGAAAATCCAGCAGCCTAACGTCATGCCGACAAACACCATAAGGTTAAATTCACCCGCGAAGAAGAATGGCCAAGCAGCACCAAATAGCACACTAACAATAGAAATCTTGTTTAAATGCTTAGATAACTCGCCTTTGCGGGCTTTTTTCCAGCGAATAAGTGGCCCGATGCCCATAAATATAAATAAGGTTATCATCATAGGAATAAATACCGCATTAAAGTAAGGAGCTCCTACTGATATTTTCCCCATACCCATCGCATCAATAATCAGTGGATAGAGTGTGCCTAATAAAATAGTTACTGTCGCCGTGACCAATATTGACATAGCAATCAAAATAACGTTTTCACGAGAATACAGTGTAAAGCGACTAGGGCTACTAACTTTACTCGATCGCAAAGCGTAAAGTGTTAATGATCCCCCCACAGCGATAGCTAATAAAACCAGTAAATACATACCTCGCCCCGGATCAACGGCAAAGGAATGCACGGATGTAATAACACCAGAGCGCACTAAGAATGCCCCGAGTAAATTCAAAGAAAAGGTAAGAATAGCTAGTAGCAATGTCCAGTGTTTAAAGGTATTACGCTGTTCCGTCACCGCTAAGGCATGAATTAATGCGGTACCGGCAAGCCAAGGCATAAATGAAACGTTCTCTACCGGATCCCAAAACCACCAACCACCCCAACCAAGTTCATAATAGGCCCACCAGCTGCCTAATGCGATACCTACCGATAAGAAAGACCATGCAGCGACTGTCCAAGGACGAGACCAACGTGCCCATGCCGCGTCCATTTTACCCGCCATAAGGGCAGCAATGGCAAAGGCAAAAGCAACAGAAAAGCCAACGTAACCCATATATAACATGGGAGGATGAATAATTAAGCCAATATCCTGTAGTAAAGGATTTAAATCTCGACCTTCCATCGGAAAGTTCGGTAATAACCGCTCAAAGGGGTTAGAAGTCAGCAAGGTAAATAATATAAAGCCAACCGCAATCATGCCCATAATGGCTAAAACGCGTGCGACAAACTCTTTTTCTAATTGCTTACTAAATAGTCCAACAGCTAAAGTCCATGCGGTTAAGGCGAAAACCCAAAACAACATAGAGCCTTCGTGTCCGCCCCAGACCGCGCTAATTTTGAAATAATAGGGTAATAAACTATTAGAATGGCCGGCAATATACTTAACTGAAAAATCATCGACCGTAAAACTGTAAGCTAATAGCATAATACTAATAGCGACAAAGAAAAACAGACCAAAACTCAGAGGCTTGGCACTATTTATTAATTGGTGATTATTCTGTGCAACACCGATAAGCGGCACTATGCTTAAACACAGCGCAAAAGCTAATCCGATAATAAGTGAGAAATGACCGAGCTCTGGGATCATGATAATTCCTGTAAATCCATGTTAAACATTATTGGCGACATAATCTAACTAATCAGACTGGTGCCAAATAAATACTGCTATCAATAAATACCGCAGTAAAATAGTCGCTAGCAACTATTTTACCTCAGCAATTAAAAAATTATTCTTATTGTACCTTTTGAGATATTTCCATCGCTATTGGCTTTTTTTCCATCGCGTTTATATTAAGAACTTCTGCTTTAAAATCACCCGACTTAATACCCACACTACCTTGCATAGACACTACGGCGTATATGTGCACTTTATCGACACTACTTAAGCGCATTTGCGGTGTCATTGCTTGCGTATCATCTAACACGATGCGCATAGGTAAGTCGCTCGCCTTAATTTTCACCGCAGCTAAAGGCATGCGCGGTCCGCCTGCGGCAATTGCGTAAATAAATACTGTTTTATCGTCACTGGCCATTAACGCCTCTTGAACGCTCTGCGCTAACGAAACATCAACGACAAGGCGCGGTAAACCTGCATCGATTTGCTCAGCAACGTTTTCAGTTGACGCTACTTGACCCGTCAAACGTAATTGATTTTTAGCTTCTTCTACCGCTCCTATCAAGGCTTGTGAATTTATTCCTGGGCGGCCACTGTTTAAAATAGTTTCCCAATATTGCACTGCTTTAGCAAATTCACCTTGGCTAAAGCTATCCATACCTAACAAGACATTAGTCGCAGGATCAAGTGCGTCAAGTTCTAAAGCTTTATCAATAACCAATTGAATTTCCGTGCTTATTTGTTGATTATTCTTATAATACATTGCCTGTGCTTTTGGCCCAAGTAATTCTGCATGCTCGCCGACTTGCGTCATGACAAGGTCAAACGCTTTAATGGCATTATCAAACTCACCGGCAGAAATGTAAGCTTGACCTAAACTAAACCATGCGGATGAGTTAGTCGGGTCGACTTTAACTTCTTGTTGCAATTGCTGCAGACGATAAGCCAGCATTTGCTCTGGATTCAAGCCACTATGTGCTTGATTCTCATTGGTTGCAGCGGGTTCATTCAATTGCTGATAGGCACCAAGTGTCATATAGCTATACAAACTAAAACTAACGATGGCAAATGCGATAGCCAAAGGCCACAACCATAATTTTTGCGGTTGTTCAACAACACTGTTTTGGTTTAGTGTCGCATCTTGTAACAGGGTTTTATCTAATTCTGCTTTTAATTGTATAAAGCTGTCGTGCTCAATACTGCCTTCTGCTAAGTCATTTTCAAGTTGTGCTAAATGCTCATGATAAAGTGTGACGTTAGTTTCTTGTCGAATATTGTTGTTTTCTGCACCGATGGCATACCTAGGAGTCGTAAAAATTCGCCTTACAATAAGTAATGCAATCACGATTAAGAGTAATATTGCCAGCCAAAATGTCGTCATATTATTTAACTTCTACCTTTGATTATCTTAATTAACCTAACTTACATGGATATCTAATGTTATGTGCTGCCACTTGAAAGCGCAGTAAGATTAACAATTATGAGTTACTTTTCCTAGCTATATCACGCGGAAAGTAACACTTTAACTGCCGTAACACTATTAATACAGATTATGTAAAATCTGGATCACTTTACGCTATAGTTAGCAACGAGTTTAACGGTCAATAAAATCGGCTAATATTAATGGCATTACATAAATAAGCTATTATAAATACCAAGAAAGATTCAACAGCACATATTTATCGTTTCATAAAAGCCATAAGTATCTGTATAGCTAAAACGATTGACAGCAGCCCAGACCTTTAGGCCACCTTAGAATGTTCGATTAGTTATTTCACTGGCGATAAAATACCATAAAATATTGACGGTCAACTTTGATATTCGTCAGTACTAGCGGAAAACTTGATTGAGGTCAAAGGACAGTTAATTGATTAATGACAGATAAAGATAAAATGAGTTGTAACAGGAGATTATTTATAAGTGCCAGAGAAAATTGCTATCATAACTCAAAGACTTTTCAATAAAAGCTATATACCAGAAACAATTAAGCCGCTTAAAAAAGCGGCTTAATCAGCAATCTTTAGCAAAAGCTAGCGATTAGCCATTACATGCATCTTTAAGTGCTTTACCAGCTTTAAAAGATGGGATTTTAGCTGC
>TARA_R110000737_G_scaffold539_3_pt1 | contig 12866 bp, 10 predicted proteins | sample TARA_R110000737 | Tara Oceans TARA_R110000737 (sample SAMEA4398027) | marine metagenome | biome: Polar Biome; feature: [SRF] surface water layer (ENVO:00010504); material: water (ENVO:00002006), including particulate matter (ENVO:01000060) such as... | depth 5 m
AGTAATGAAAGGCAATGCACGCAAAGTGCGTCGCTTATATAATGGTAAAGTACTGGCAGGTTTTGCCGGCGGCACAGCTGATGCATTTACCCTGTTTGAACGCTTTGAAAGCAAGCTAGAAATGCATCAAGGCCATTTAACTAAAGCTGCTGTAGAGCTTGCGAAAGATTGGCGAAGTGATCGGGCACTACGCAAACTAGAAGCTTTATTGGCTGTCGCCGATGAAACCGCTTCATTGATAATTACCGGTAATGGCGACGTTGTACAGCCAGAAAATGACCTCATTGCTATCGGCAGTGGCGGTAATTTTGCTCAATCAGCCGCCACAGCATTACTGGAAAACACCGAGCTTTCTGCGAAAGAAATTGTTGAAAAATCATTGAAAATTGCCGGTGACATTTGTGTATTTACCAATCAGCAACATGTGATTGATGAACTATAACGGCCAATTTGTAAGGAATTAATATGTCGAATATGACACCACGTGAGATAGTTCACGAACTTGATAGCCATATTGTTGGTCAAAGCGATGCCAAACGTGCGGTAGCCATAGCCTTAAGAAACCGCTGGCGTAGAATGCAACTTAACGAAGAGTTGCGCGCTGAAGTTACCCCTAAGAACATTTTAATGATTGGCCCAACAGGTGTCGGTAAAACAGAAATTGCCCGACGCTTAGCAAAGCTGGCTAATGCGCCATTTATTAAAGTGGAAGCGACTAAGTTCACTGAAGTGGGTTATGTCGGAAAAGAAGTCGAAACCATTATTCGCGATCTAGCTGATATGGCGATTAAAATGACCAAAGAGCAGGAAATGGCACGCGTTAAGCACTTAGCCGAAGAAGCTGCTGAAGAACGTATTTTAGATGTATTATTGCCGCCACCTCGTGATGGTTTCGGAAATGACGAGCAGTCAGATAACAGCTCGACTCGGCAAGTATTTCGTAAAAAATTACGCGAAGGTCAACTAGACGATAAAGAAATTGAACTCGATTTAGCCGCACCACAAGTCGGTGTGGAAATCATGGCCCCTCCGGGCATGGAAGACATGACATCGCAACTGCAAAATATGTTCCAAAGCATGTCGAGTGAAAAAACAAAAAAACGTAAACTGAAAATTAAAGATGCCTTAAAAGCATTACAAGAAGAAGAAGCCGCGAAAATTGTTAATCAAGACGATATCAAAGAAAAAGCGATATACCAAGTTGAACAAAACGGCATCGTATTTATTGATGAAATAGATAAAATTTGTAAACGCGGTGACAGCTCAGGCCCTGATGTATCAAGGGAAGGTGTACAACGCGATTTATTACCATTAATTGAAGGCTCTACGGTTAGCACCAAGCACGGCATGATTAAAACCGACCATATACTTTTTATCGCTTCTGGTGCCTTTCAAATGTCAAAGCCATCTGACTTAATACCAGAATTGCAAGGTCGTTTACCCATTCGTGTTGAATTAAAAGCCTTAACTACTGACGATTTTGTAAGGATATTAACCGAACCTAATGCCTCGCTAACTGAGCAATATATTGCCTTGTTAGCGACTGAGGGCGTGCATATTTCATTTAGTAAAGATGGCATTCAAGCCATTGCTAATGCGGCATGGCAAGTTAATGAAAGCACTGAAAACATTGGTGCTCGTCGTTTACACACTATGATGGAACGACTAATCGAAGAGCTTTCATTTACCGCCAACGATCGTGCAGGCGAAAGTATTTTAATTGATGCTGATTTTGTTGCTAATATTTTATCTGATCTAATTAAAGATGAAGATCTAAGTCGCTTTATTTTGTAACAGACAATTTAGGGTTAGGAGTTAAACATGAGTAAAATTAGCCACTTTGTTATCAATACTACTGTAGCAAGTTTATCGGTACTGTTTGATGCTACTGAAAAAAACAGCAGTAAATCTATTGATTTAAGCTTCGAATATTTACGCGTGTTTGCGCCAACCGACGACAAAGGGCAAGCAATTAACTTACCCCCTAAGGTATATCATAAAAAGCAAGTTCAGCTGCTAAAAATTGAATCGGTGGGCAAACACGGCTACCGATTTATTTTTGATGATGGCCATAGCAATATCTACAGTGCCGATTATTTACAGCTATTAGCTGCAGAGTATCAACAACGCTGGCAACATTATCTACAAAGCGCAACTACTGCGGCTAATAGCCGAGAAGCAACAATCGAAATTAAAGAACTTAAGTAATAGCCACTTAAGTTCTTTAATATAACTAATAATTAATTTAGATAAAACTATTTACGCTTAAGATATTTACTGAATTCTTCTTCAGCAATCGGCTTGCTGATAAAGTAGCCTTGCACGGCATCACAACCAATATTGCGTAGTAATTGCAGTTGCTCTCGGGTTTCTACCCCCTCAGCTAAAACCCGTTTACCAAGCCCATGAGATAATTCAACCATAGTTTTGACAATGGTTAAGTCCGAATCATTTGAGGCAACTTCCTGAATAAAGCTGCGGTCTATTTTTATTTTATCTATTGGCAGTTTTCGTAAATAGGCCAATGAAGAGTAGCCGGTACCAAAATCGTCAATCGAGACCTTAATACCCATATTTTGTAGTATTATAATGGTGTTCATCACTAGCTCAATATCGGTAATAAAAACATTTTCTGTCACCTCTAACTCAAGGTAAATCGGGGGGATTTCATACTTCATCAGTAAACTTTGAATGGTGCTAATAAAGTTATCTGCTTGAAACTCAACCGCCGTAATGTTTATCGCTAATGGTACGCGGCGCTTATAAGTTACATACCATCTTGCAATGGTTTGACAAGTTTTTTCTAAGACATAGTTATCTAGTTCACTAAATAAATTTAATGCTTCAATATCATCAAAAAACTGCCCTGGTGCTAACAAGCCTTTATCTGGATGCTGCCAACGCACTAAGACTTCAGCACCTTCTAAACGGTTACTTTTTAAGTTCAATTGAGGTTGAAAGTGTAAAATAAACTCGTCATTAGCAAGCGCTCTACGAATTTCTTTTTCCATAACCAGTAAATGCCGCCCTCTTGATTGCATGCCTGACTCATATTTAACACTTTGAATATTATTACTTTCTGCCTGAAATAACGCTAAATTTGCCTTTTTTAATAAGTCATCGGCATTATCAGCATCCGCTGGAAAATCACAATAGCCCACGCTACATTGCAAGTGTACTTCTTGTTGGGACACTTGATACGGTCGATTAATCAGTGCGTGTAAGTGCCTTGCTGCGGTTAGTTGTTGTTGCTCATTGGTGTAATCAATGACATACATAAATGAGTCGCCACTTAAGCGCCCAACGACTTTAGGTTTAAGTAAGCTGTGATTAAGTCGGCCAGCAATTTCGCCCAAAATCAAGTCACCAACTTTTAAGCCATAAGTATCATTGACAAATTTAAAGCCTTTAATATCAAGTAAGTAAACACATAGCTTTTGTGCTTTACCTTGAGGATATTTCATTTCATTAGTTAACTTTTCAAGCACTTGTTCGCGATTTAGCACCCCAGTTAACGCATCGTGCTTATCTAAATATTTTGCCCGATTAATGGCTGTTGCCGCGACATGTCTTTCGCCACCTGCATCCATATCAATATGACAAAGCCTAAAACTGTATGAAGACCCATATCAATATATATAAGGTACTCACTAAGGTAGCGAAACCAATCGTCGGTCAGTGAAACAATAGAGGCAAATGAATAAGCCACAAAACGAATACCAGCGAAAATACAGTACGCTAATAAAACTCTACTCGAGAAATGTACAATATTAGATGAATATAAATAGCAGGCGGCGGCAATAAATCCACAGCCAAAAACAAAGGCAGGTAAACTTTCTCGAAGGTAAAAACGGTTAAAAACACTATTGCTATCAAAGCCATAAAGCAATGTCGCGATTGTGCTAATTGAAATAGCTACACTAAGTCCAATGAGTATTGTGCTAGGCGTTATTTTTTCTTGTTTAGTTGCGCTGTAGATACCTAGCATCAGGAACAAAAAATGCAGATAATGACTAATATGTCGCACCAGTGCGATAGCTATATCAATGACATTACTTGGTGTTTGCTCGCTAAAGACGCTCTGAACAGTAAGAGCAAATTGATTAATCGCTAAAGCGAATAAACTTAACATCCAAAATTTGACGTACTGACGGCCAAGGCCACGATAATAAGCGAGGAGAAGTAACGCAAGAATACTAAAAATAAGAGTTTCTGTAGAATAAATTAAGCTCTGGGTAAATGCCCGATCAGCCATGAATACAACTCTTGTAGGAAAGTAATACTTGTTATTAAATAATGTTTCTTAGTTAATTACAAGAAACAGTTTTTGCAACATTTATTTAGTGACTATAACGGTTTTACAGTTGAACCTATGTATTCAGCCGTTATACTAGGTAAAACGAAACGCTACTAGGGATAACTTACCATGGAATACAACACATCTGAGTTGTGCGATATTTACACTGATTTAATCGATGTACTTGAGCCGGTATTTAGTAATTATGGTGGCCGAAGCTCGTTTGGCGGTAAAGTTGTAACGATAAAGTGCTTTGAAAATAATGGTTTAATTTCCGAGCTGGTTGATACTGACGGTACAGGAAAAGTACTGGTTATTGATGGTGGCGGCTCGACACGACGAGCGCTGATTAATATAAATATTGCTGAACAAGCCGCAAAAAACAATTGGGAGGGCATTATTTGCTTTGGGAGCGTTCGCGACGTCGACGCTTTGGAAGATATTGACATTGGCATTCAAGGTTTATTATCGATACCGGTTGGCGCAAGTACCAGTAATATTGGCGAAAGCGACTTAGCCATAAATTTTGCTGGCGTGACGTTTTTACCCGACGACCATATTTATGCCGATAACACTGGCATCATTTTGTCTCCAGATCCGTTAGATATTGACTAGTTAACTTCAGCGACAAGTCAACGCTTTATGCTAATGACGCGCTTGAGCTGAAGCCGGCGTCTTGCAGTTACTAGATTTATTATCCAAAGTTAAAGTGAGTTAGGCTGTTCTGAATAGTGTTTTTGCCACGCTGTAAACCAGTGTGGTAATACTTGGTGACTTATCCCCGCGCCATAATATTGCCCTTGGGCATATTCACCGCCCATAGCAAGAAACATTTCTTCGGTTAGCAAGTCGTTAATATTCGTGCCGATTAAGGGTAAATCCATTTTGCGTGTCAGCGTAATTAAGGCATTGATAATAGCTTTATCGGATGAGCCTGGCGCTGCGTTAGCAAGTACGCCACAATTAATTTTAATACCATTGACCGCCAGCCGACGTATATAACGTAGCGCTTCATAACTACCGGAAAATTCATCAATAACAATTTCAACTCCCAGTGATTTCAATTGGTCAATACTCGCTTTGGCTTGTGGTGATGCCATTAGCAAAATAGTTTCTTGCACTTCCACTGATAAGAATCGACAATCTACATTGTAAACCGCTGATTGTTGCTCAATATAATCAACAAGATCAGGTTCTAATAAACTATCGCCTGTTAACTTAATAGCGACAGAGACTGGAACATTTATTTGGTGAAGTTCGACCAGTGCTTTGAATGCCTGACAGACCATCTGACGACTAAGCGCGAAAGCATCACCACTTTGTTCAGCAATCGTCATAATTTCAGCTAGATTTAACTGCTGATTACCTTGTCGTTGCCATGCCACTCGCATTTCAAAACCGATAATACGCTTGTTGTTCAGCGTAACTTGTGGTTGTAAGCTCCACTGCAAACTATCATTGTTGATGGCATGCTTAAGCTGCTCCATTTTCAGTAATTGCTGTTGATTAAAAATGGCAAGTTCTTGGTTAAAAAAGCTCACCTGCTTATCTTGCTTCTCAGCTTGTAATAAAGCATCTTCGGCACAGGCAATCACCTCACTAACGCTATTATTTTCTTGTCCAACAAACGCGACGCCAAACACTAATTTAAAAAATGAAGAAAAACTTTTAAAGCTCATCGGCCCAGGTACCGCAAGCGCAAGCTCTCTACATAAATGCTCAATGAGAGCTTCATCATTGTGTTTTTTTTGTGATAAATCCATTACCACTAGAAAATTAAGTCCTTGTAAGCGAGCCAGTCTCACCGGTGACTCCGGCTCTGAAAAGTTCAGCAACTGACTATGGTTGGTAAGCGATTTTTGTAGGCAATATGCTAACTGTAACAACAGAATATCCGAATTATGATGCCCTAATACACCATTAACCTGCTGAAAATTAGTCGGTTTAAAAACAATGACCGCGTAGCGAGCAGATAAATTTGTTTTTACATTATGTTCAAAAAATGCCAAAGCATGTTGATAATTAGGCAAATTCGTTGCGGGATCATAGGATGTGCCCGATGAAGACTGAACTGATAGCGCCTTTTGTTGATTTTCTCTAGCCATAAGCGTGGTCACAAGGTGCCAACAACCATTAGCCATGGCTAACAAATACGTTATTATGCTAACTACAACCAGTAGATTTAACGATAGTTCGCCAGCTAGCCAAAAGTAAGTTGCCACCGCAAAAAGCAGATTAATCACTAATAAACTTATTGAACGAGCAGTAACTTGATGGGCCTTTTGCCGCACTAACCTAATATAACTAATTGCAATTAGCAGTTGTAGACAAGTAAATATCAACCAAGACACTTTGCTAGCTAAGGTAGTTGACCAAAGTAAAATAATGAATAAAACAAATACGACAACATAGATAATATTTTTTAGTACGGGTTTGAAGTTTAGGCTTTTATCTGAGGTATGATAGTGACTCGACCAATAACTGGTTACTTGAAGCATTAAGCCACTAAAAATAATACCTGTGTGGATATGATCCTCAGGGTGATAATTCAATGAATAAAGTAAGCCAAGTAATGCAACCGTCAATAACACTGGCAATCGCTTTTTAATCGCTGCAGTTGGCTTAACGATAAAGACCATTAACAAAACCGGCAGGCTCAGGCCTAAAACAAAGGCAATATTAAATTCAATAAATGAGAATGATCCATTAGCAGCATTTACGGGAAAAGAGAAAAAACTAAAATTTGCAATGACTGAAAACATAAAAAGCATAGCAAGGCGCGCAGCACGGTAGCTAGTCATAACGAAATCCAAACCGACAACATCTCTTAAGACTAATCAATCCAATGGCTTTTGTACAGTAACCGCGCATCAGCTTACTAACTTAACAACAAGTACCATGTTAATTCAACCACCCTAGCTAGTTAAGCCAAGTTAAGATTGACGCTATATTACCATTTTGCCAGCTTGCATAAGATGCGTCAGTGGATTGACACCAAACTGGTAACATAACTCAGCAGGCTGATTGATATCCCAACAAGCAATATCTGCATCATAGCCAATCGCTAGTTGTCCTTTACTGCTTGCCAAACCTAAGGCTTTGGCGCCGTGACATGTCACACCCGCAAGAGCTTCTGCTGGCGTTAACCTAAATAGTGTGCAAGCCATATTTAGCATAAGTTGAATCGAGTTAATTGGCGATGAGCCTGGATTAGCATCTGTCGCAATGGCCATGCTAACGCCATGCTTACGCAATAAATCCATTGGCGGTAACTGGGTTTCACGTAAAAAATAAAAAGCACCTGGCAACAATACCGCGGTCATATCGGCAGCTTTCATTGCCGCGATACCCATCTCATCTAAAAATTCAATATGATCGGAAGACAAGGCTTGATATTGTGCTGCCAACTCAGTACCGCCTAAGTTCGATAGTTGCTCTGCATGCACTTTTATCGGTAAGCCATGAGCCTTTGCCGCAGCAAACACTTTTTCGGTTTGCGCTAAACTAAAGCCAATACCTTCGCAAAACACATCAACCGCATCCGCCAGTTTATTTTTCGCAATTTTCGGTATCATCTCTTGGCAAACTAACTCGATGTATTCATCCGCGCGGCCTTTGTACTCAGCTGGCAACGCATGTGCACCTAAAAATGTTCTTTGCACTGTTACCGGTAATGACTGGCCTAATTTACCAGCGACATTGAGCATTTTAATTTCATTATCGGTATCTAAACCATAACCAGACTTAATCTCTATGGTGGTTACACCTTGTTGGTGCAAGGTGGTTAAACGTTTTAACGCGCTATCGAATAACGCTCCTTCGCTTGCTGCACGTGTCGCTGTAACCGTTGAAATAATACCACCACCGGCCTTGGCAATTTCTTCATAACTTTTGCCTTCAAGGCGCATTTCAAATTCATTGGCACGGTTACCACCATAAACAAGGTGGGTGTGACAGTCGATTAAACCGGGTGTTAACCACGCACCTTTACCATCAATCACTTCAACCGCTTCAGCATCGAAATCGGGTAAATCGACTTGTTCACCAAGCCAGGCAATTTTTCCATTGGTAATCGCTAGTGCAGCATTTTCAATTGCTGCGTAGCCTTTAGCACCATCGGTCATGGTGGCTAAATTGACATTAGTCCAAAGTATTTGCCAGTGCTGTATTTTCGTCGACATAAGAATTCCAAATGAGCTATTTAGCGCTAAGCTAGTGTTTATCAATATTTTGCACTCTAACTGATAGCAAATTAACAAGCAAGCTTGTATATACAACTATTGACGTATCTTAAAAAAAATGAGATTGTATATACAAGTAAGAACTTACTCTGCATATTATCCAGTATTAGGTATAACAATGACACAAGTAAAAACCACAAAGTACAGTGTGATCAAACAATTCATTTGTGAAAAAATAGAATCTGGTCAGTGGCTTGAACATAGCAAGGTACCTTCTGAAAATGAGCTAGCCGAACAGTTTTCGGTCAGTAGAATGACTGCGCGCCGTGCTTTACAAGAGCTTACCGAGCAAGGCCTGTTAGTACGTTCTCAAGGTTCAGGGACATTTGTTGCAACCTTTAAGTCGCAATCTTCATTATTGGAAATTCGTAATATTGCTGATGAGATACACGACCGCGGCCATCAATACCATGCCGAGCAACTGGCCCTAAAGGCTGTTGAAGTCAACGAAGAAATTGCTATTTTATTAGCGCTTAAAGCCGGTGATTCTGCCTACTTCTCAAGCGTGCTGCATTTTGAAAATAATCTCCCTATACAGTTAGAGCAGCGCTTTGTTAACCCAGAATTAGTGGCTAATTATCTAAAGCAAGACTTTACCCAAGTTACACCGCATGAGTATCTATCATCGGAGGCACCATTAACCGAAGCAACCCACGAAGTGGAAGCCGTGCTAGCGAGTGAAGAAACCGGCAGGTTATTAGCGATTAGTGATATTACCCCTTGTTTACAGGTTAAGCGTCGCACTTGGTCAAGCCAAGGTGTAGTGAGTTTAGCCATTTTGACCTCGCCGGGGAATAAGTACCGGTTAGGCAGTCATTTAATCTTCTAGCTTTAGCCAAGCTAAGTTAGAAAAACTTTAATTTTAGCCATATATTTATATCCGTAGGAGTCCATCATGACGACAGACAATAGAATTGATACTAGCCGTAAAATTCGTGCAGCACGTGGCACAAAAATCACCGCAAAAAGTTGGTTAACAGAAGCGGCTAAACGCATGCTGATGAATAATCTAGATGAAGAAGTTGCCGAGCATCCGCAATCATTAGTGGTTTATGGTGGTATTGGTCGTGCCGCTCGTAACTGGGAATGTTATGACAAAATTGTTGAAACATTAGATCGTTTAGAAGATGACGAAACTTTAATGGTGCAATCAGGTAAACCTGTCGGTGTTTTCAAAACCCACGCGGATGCACCACGGGTATTAATTGCTAACTCAAACCTAGTGCCTAACTGGGCAAGTTGGGAGCATTTTAATGAGTTAGATAAAAAAGGCTTAATGATGTACGGCCAAATGACTGCGGGCTCGTGGATTTACATTGGTTCGCAAGGTATTGTTCAAGGGACTTATGAAACTTTTGTCGCGATGGCGAAACAACATTTTGCTGGCAGTGCTAAAGGTAAGTGGGTACTTACTGGTGGCTTAGGCGGTATGGGTGGTGCTCAACCACTTGCTGCGACTATGGCAGGCTTTGCTGCCCTAGTGGTTGAATGTGATGAGTCGCGTATCGATTTTCGCCTTAAAACTCGCTACGTAGATAAAAAAGCGACGTCATTAGATGAAGCGTTAGCGATGATCAATGATGCAACTGAAAAAGGACAAGCGATTTCAGTTGGACTTTTAGGTAATGCCGCTGATGTATTCCCTGAGTTAGTTAAGCGTGGTATCACGCCTGATGTAGTTACTGACCAAACCTCAGCACATGACCCGCTAAATGGTTACTTACCCAAAGGCTGGACCATGGAGCATGCTGCAGCAATGCGCCTGAAAGATGAAGCAGCAGTGGTTAAAGCCGCTAAGCAGTCAATGGCAATACAAGTACAAGCTATGCTTGATTTACAAGCTGCAGGTGCCGCAACAACCGATTACGGTAACAACATTCGCCAAATGGCATTAGAAGAAGGTGTGACAAACGCTTTTGATTTCCCAGGTTTTGTCCCTGCTTATGTTCGACCATTATTTTGTGAAGGTATTGGCCCATTCCGTTGGGTAGCACTCTCGGGTGATCCTGAAGATATCTATAAAACAGACGCGAAAGTAAAAGAACTTATCCCGGATAATCCTCAGTTACATAACTGGTTAGATATGGCGCGTGAACGCATTGCCTTTCAAGGTTTACCTGCGCGTATTTGTTGGGTTGGCTTAAAAGATCGTGCCCGCTTAGCGTTAGCTTTTAACGAAATGGTGAAAACCGGTGAGCTATCTGCTCCTGTGGTTATTGGTCGTGATCACTTAGATTCTGGCTCTGTTGCTTCGCCAAATCGCGAAACTGAAAGTATGCTCGACGGCTCTGACGCGGTCTCTGATTGGCCATTACTGAACGCATTATTGTCAACTTCAGGTGGTGCTACTTGGGTCAGCTTACATCACGGTGGCGGCGTAGGTATGGGCTTTAGTCAGCATTCAGGAGTGGTTATTGTTGCTGATGGGACTGATGCCGCCGCAAAACGTATTGCCCGCGTATTATGGAATGATCCTGCCACTGGTGTTATGCGTCATGCCGATGCCGGTTACGATATTGCGATTGATTGTGCAAAAGAACAAGGCTTAGACCTGCCAATGATTGATGGCGCTAACGGTAAGGCCTAACGGCAGATTTTAGCTCAGAACGGTGCGAATTTCAGCTAGAAATCCGTACTGTTTTCATTGAATGTAAACAAATTTGAAAAGTAGGACAGTTAACATGTCAGTAATGAACACATTAAATATTATTCCAGGCCAGCTTACACTGGAACAATTACGCGCAGTAACCAAGTATGAAGGTATACAATTTAGCTTAGATGAAAGTGCTTTTGACGACATCCATAAAAGCGCACAAGCCGTACAGCAAGTAATAGCTGAAGATCGTGTAGTTTATGGTATTAATACCGGCTTTGGTTTATTGGCCAGTACCCGTATTAAAAATGACGAACTAGAATTGCTGCAACGCTCAATTGTCTTGTCTCACGCCGCTGGTTTTGGCGAATACATGGACGATGCTACCGTACGCCTAATGATGGTGTTAAAAATCAACTCATTATCACGCGGCTTTTCAGGCATTCGCTTAGAAGTTATTCAAGCATTAATTACTTTACTTAACGCTGAAGTTTACCCTTGTGTGCCGAAAAAAGGCTCGGTTGGTGCTTCTGGTGATTTAGCACCGCTTTCTCACATGGTATTACCGCTATTAGGCGAAGGCGAAATGTCGCATAACGACCAAGTGATTTCAGCGGTTGAGGGTTTAAAAATAGCTGGCCTTGAAATAATGACTTTGGCAGCGAAAGAAGGTTTGGCGTTGCTTAACGGCACGCAAGCATCAACCGCATTTGCTTTAGAAGGTTTATTCCACGCCGAAGATTTATTTGCCGCAGGAGTTGCCATAGGTTCGATGTCTGTTGAAGCGGCAATGGGTTCTCGCGCCCCCTTTGATGATCGTGTACATCAAGTGCGTGGCCAACGTGGACAAATCGATGCGGCTGCTGCCTATCGTCATGTATTAGATCAACATTCAGAGATTGGCGCTTCACATCTTGATTGTGAAAAAGTACAAGACCCTTATTCATTGCGTTGTCAGCCACAAGTGATGGGCGCGTGTTTAACACAAATTCGCCAAGCCGCTGAAGTGTTGCATATTGAAGCAAATGGTGTGACTGATAATCCATTAGTTTTCGCTAACGAAGGCGACTTTATTTCTGCCGGTAATTTCCACGCAGAGCCTGTTGCGATGGCAGCAGACAACCTAGCACTGGCGATTGCTGAAATTGGTTCAATATCAGAGCGTAGAATGGCCTTACTAATCGACGCAAACTTAAGTAAATTACCGGCGTTTTTAGTGGAAAATGGCGGCGTAAACTCAGGCTTTATGATTGCACAGGTGACATCTGCAGCACTTGCATCAGAAAATAAATCCTTAGCGCACCCCGCATCAGTTGATAGCTTACCAACGTCGGCTAACCAAGAAGATCACGTTTCTATGGCGTGCTTTGCCGGCCGTCGCCTTGCTGATATGGCTGAAAACACTAACGGTGTATTAGCGGTTGAATATCTTGCAGCGGCACAAGGTCTAGATTTTAGAGCGCCATTAAAAGGCTCTAAAAATGTTGAATTAGCGAAATCAATTTTACGTCAAGCGGTTAGCTTCTATGATAAAGACAGATATTTTGCACCCGATATTGCCGATGCATCGGCAATTATCGCTGAAGGTGAATTAAATCAGTTGATTCCAGCAGGATTACTGCCAAGCTTATAACTGGTAGTAAGAGAGTAATCGATTGATAAAGCCAAACATTATTGTTTGGCTTTTTATGTTCAGGATGAACGGTATGCCATGATCACATGGATGTGAAATAAT
>TARA_R110000737_G_scaffold145416_4_pt1 | contig 12846 bp, 31 predicted proteins | sample TARA_R110000737 | Tara Oceans TARA_R110000737 (sample SAMEA4398027) | marine metagenome | biome: Polar Biome; feature: [SRF] surface water layer (ENVO:00010504); material: water (ENVO:00002006), including particulate matter (ENVO:01000060) such as... | depth 5 m
ACAGAGGCAATAGAAGACATAGATGAGATGTCCGATGCCAAGATGCGTGAGAATATTATCAGTAGGACAGCATTGGAGACGATTAAAACGGTAAAAGGTGATTCATTTGCGGTTAGCCCTAAGAAAAAGAAAGTAGCAAAAGCAAAAACTGCTAATAGTTTAGAATGGACAGACCAAGATGGGAAATGAACATGACTGGCAAAAAAACAAAAATAAAGACTACCCTTACCTCGGGGATGTAGACAATAAGGAATATTTAGAGGATAGAGCGAAGGTTTTCAAGGAGAATGGAAACGGGTGGTGGTGGCTACAAGGAACTTATGGTTACGGAAAGAAAAAAAAAGCATGAATAATACAAAAATAAACATGGATAATTCCAAAAAAACATTACAACAAAAGAGGTATCACATGAGGCTTGAACCATTACAGTTTGTAGTTTGCGCAAGCAACGAAGAAGAAGCTGTACATAAACTAAGCAACGAAGTAGTACCTTTTGTGCTTACGGAAGACGATATAAGTATAGATAAAATAACAGAAATGGAGGCTTAATTATGAGCGTAACTAATAATCCAACACTTGAAAGCAACATTGAAACGGTTGCTAAGTGGATAGCTAACGACTGCGACGATGTTGTGGGCGAAGTTATATGGTTGCTTGAGAAGGTGTTCGTAGAGCAAGTTGAATGGGTGAAAGAAGAAGACCACATACGCACTCTTAATGAAGATATAACCAACGTGTACGATGGAGTTTTAGGTACATTTAGAAAGAAGGGCTAGACTGATGGAATTAATGGCAACAATTAACGGATTTGATATTTTGATGCTAGCAATAGGTTATCTTGCGGGATTTTTTATAACAAAAAGTCAAAATAAGAAAAAGCATAATAATTTCAAATATTACAGAAGGTAAAAAAGAACGCACTAGGCACACATCTTTAAGTTTGTTACTAGCTTATCGTAATACAATGTAGATAAGCTAGGAACAACTACAAACCGAGAAACGGAGAAAAAATGAACCCTGAATATATGACCACAAAAGAGCTGAAACAGGCTTGTATGAAAAAATGCAGAGAGCAAGGATTAGCGTCCTCTTGGATTCAAACCTGCACAAACGGTGTTAGGAGAGATTACCTTAACGAGAAGTACAAACCGACCCCTTCCTCGCTACCGAATGCCGACAAAAAACCTAAGACCGAGGCTACTAGCACCGAAGACACTAGAGAATTGACTCGCAGCGTACAACCGGGAAGCATTGAAGAATTGGTTGTTGAAGCCTTAAAGCCTAAGATTTCAGAAACAGTTAGAGAGTTAAGTTCGGACTTGACGGTGCAAATGGAGAAAATGATAGAAAAGGCAGAGAATGCGATAAAGCCCTTAACTATTCACATTAAAGATAAGCCTGTTATCGACTTGACAAAGCAACTAACTCATCCGGCTTTTCCGGACGTGTTCGAGGCTTTACATTACAAAAATAACGTATGCTTAGTCGGACCAGCAGGGACAGGGAAAAGCACCCTAGTTCAGCAAGTCTGGAATAAGCTAGCAAGCCAAAACGAGATGAATCCTAAAGACACATTTCAATACATTGGATGTTCAGCTGGATTGTCGGAAGCACAGTTACTAGGTAAGATGGATGCTCATGGGAAATATCACATGGGATTAGCTGTTGACAGATTTGAGAATGGTGGATTGACATTGTGGGATGAGGCAGATGCTATGGATGGTAATGCAGGGTTGATTAGAAATGCTATGTTAGACGGACAGGGCTACATAGCAGTGCCAAACAGGACGGAAAATCCAATTGCTTGGAAACACGATAGATACTTCGATGCTAGCTGTATGAATACTTTCGGAGATGGGCAGGATTTTACATATTCCGGCAGAGGACAGCAAGATTCAGCTACGCTTGACCGTCTAGGAGACACAACAATCTTTATAGACTACGACCCGTCCTTAGAGAAGGCTCTTCTAGGTAATCAAGATAGAAAATGGGGGGATATGCTATGGAAATTGAGACAAAACATGAATGATGAGCATTTGAGCGAACGAATAATTAGCACGAGGAGATTTGCAGACGCTCAGATATGGGCAGAGGCAGGTAAGACTAGGGGGTGGTACTTAGACAGGATAACAGTGGCTTGGACAGAGGAAGAGTTGGATAAAGTTAATATCAAAAGAATAAAGTCGGATTACAAATAATGCCAATACGCTACGACACTCTACAGTTTCAATCGTTAAGAGACATGCAAAACGCTATCGAGAAAAACGGTTGGGAACATAGCCTAACAGAGGCAAGATTCGACCACAAGTGGACATACGGAACTTACTTCAAAAATAATGAAACACACATGAAAGCTCTTAGGCAAGGCAGGACAACTCCTAGCTTGGTCAATCATTATAAAAAAATAAGGAGAACATTGGAAAGGAAGCTGAGAGTATCCAAATTTACAGGGCAAGGCGTTTCATGTAAGCGTAAAAGACGATTTGTCGACGATGGTGACGAGGTAGATATTGATAGATTCTTAGCTAACTCCGACACTCCGTGGGTAGTCACGAAACGTAATAAAAAAGCAAGGAATATTAAGATAGCTATAAATTTTGGACTATCCTGTGGCAACAGTGAGATTAATTTCGCAAAACTCATAAGTGCCGGAGCGTATCTTTCAGACGTACTTACGAAGGTAGGCTATGCAGTGGAAGTTTGGGGGGTAAATTCAACAGGATACAAGGGTTCTTTACGTCTAGATGAAGTATGTACGGCAATAAAGTTCAAAGATAGTGGACAGCGTTTAGACATACAAAGAGTATTGAGCATGGGATTAACAGGCTTATTTAGAAATTTAATTTTTGGTATTCTAGAAAAGAAATGGAAATCAAACGAAACTTTAGGTTATCAAATACAAATGTCTAAAGAAGTAAAAAAAGAACTTGGATTTAATTACGTTATAGAGCAGGAAATAGTTAGTGACGAGGAAAAAATGCTTGACTATTTTGAAAAAGCTATATCAAACGCAGTTGAAAAACGTAACGACAAGACTTGGGAGTGGGTATAATAATATTTCATTTTGAAAGTAGTGAAAAATGTAATATATTATAACACAACACAACGGAATAAAACACAACATTGCAGAGGAGAACTAATATGTTTAAAGATGAAGACAAAGAAATCTCAAAATTGATAGAGACATACGCTGAAGACATGAGTAGTATGTGTAGCTTGTTATCAAATATACTCGGAACCGCTTACGACGAAAGCATGGAAAAAGAACCCGACGTTAACAAGAAAAGAGCAAGACTTTTATGCTTAGTACATAAAGCTTTGCTAGATTCTACAGATATGGGGAAACACGCAGGGAATGGAAATTTAAAAGCAAGCAAACACTTGTCTAATGTAATAGATAACATAGCTAGGGACTGTGGGTACATAAGCAAGGATTCCGGAGTAGAATTTGTACACGAATCTTTAGGGAATAGTACATTTCAAAGTAGTCTTAAAATAATTGATAAAATCGAAGGTGAAGAAGAGGGGGTGGATATTGATAGTATGATTAAAAATGTTGGGATAAAAAGAGGGGGAGCGCAAGCATAATGAGAAAATATAAAGTTAGTGTCTACGTGAACCAAACCGAATACTACGAAGTCGAAGCTAGGTCAGAACAGGAAGCCTTAGATAACTACGTAGATGGGAAGCCTTTATTCACCAAGTTTCACGGAGATGATGTAGAGGTTGTGGAGGAAATTCAAAAAGAAGGAGATTCGCATGGACTTAGAGTCTGATTTTGTGTTTGATGAAATAACGAACGTAGCTTATCCATTATTAGCAGAGGTATGCTTAAACGAATCGTTTGCAAAAAAGGAATTAATAGAAATAATTCTTGAAGAAGATTGGTGTGGAGAACAAATGGCTGAGAGAGTTGTAAATTCTTGGCTAGAACTTGAGAGGAGTTAGTTTTGGAAAAAGACAACGAGAAGTGGTTAGAGGAAAAATCAGTAGAGATGGCTGAGATAAAAAAGAAAATAATTGACTTGTTAAGAAATAACGGAGCGGTATTCAATGAAGTGATAAGGATGCAAAACGAATTCTTAAATAAACTAGAAAACATTATAAAGGGGAAAAAATGAATATGAAAGTAAAGGACTTGCGAAAAATAATAGACTTTGTAACTCTTCAAAAGATGTCGGACTTTGCAACAGTCGGACTAGACTCAGCTAAGGTCAAACTAAACCCGGACGAACTAGTCTTAAATGGCTACTTAACGGATGTGACTAGATATTCTCAAGAATACTATGGAATAACAGATACGGTCAGAATCACTCCAAAGGTTAAAGCTTTATTAGAAAAGTACGGAGATAAGGAAATTTTTGACGGATGGTACGACGAATTAGACCCGTTGTTAACTTTAGTTCATTCCGAAATAAAAAGCCTAAAAGCGGACACATTAAAGTCTTTCGATGAATGCAGAGAAAGTTTAAAACTGAAATATAGAAAGCGGAATATAATAGTGTACAGAGAGAAAAATAATGACGATGCTGTCCGCGAAGGAAAAAACGTATCAACTTCTATACTTATAATAACACCCTCGGAGTACTAAAAATGATTGGAAAAGAACCTGTGCCTAGTAAGCCAAAAAGAACAAAAAAGAAATATATTAAACGAACATTTCCATCTAGGGGAGTTGATTGGGATAAAATAAAAAGAGAAAAAGGGAGGGAGCGCTAACCGAAGCTAGCACTCCCCTGTTCTACATGAGAGGAGAGGATGTGAACATATTTTGACAGAGTCTGAAGTTATGGAATCAATTAAAGACAAAGCAATAGTTATTTAAATAAAAAAAAAGAAAAAGCATTATGAATAAATATGTAGAACTGTGTAAATTAGACGAATATGAAGATTTTACAATACCAAGCATTAATATAAATGGTGTTGTATTAAAAAAGGGAATCGGTAGTGTTTCTGTGATGTACTTAAACGAAAGAACCGAAGACAAGATGGGTACAACGGTAACATATAAAAGTAGGAAAACAACAATCGCACCGCAAACAAAGGTAATCAGAAGTGGAAAAATTAATAGTAAATTTCAACAGAAAGCCCAAGAGTTTGAAGGATAAAAAAACAATAGTCGCTCTTCTAGAGAGGCAAGGCGTAAACTTTACTTGGGAAAATGAAGAGAAGTCTTCTACGAGTTGGTGTCCTAAGTGTGGGGCAATGTCTTATAATAACGATGATTGCGATAATTGCATTCGCAATACTGTAGGGGAAGTGTATTACGAATAAAAATTTGTAGCGTAACTGTTGAGCAGTTATTTATAGCAACGGGTTCATAGCATTGTTTCCTGTCGCTTTACTGACTTTCATTGCGCTACAAAAAACTTAACAAAAAGAGGATAATAGTGAAAAACAAAAATAATAAAAAAAAGGTTGTGGCGGTTTATTTAAGCCCAATATTACATAAAAAAGTAACTAGTTTGGCTACAGAAGAACATAGGTCTTTTAGCGGTCAAGTAAGTTATATGATTAACAAGTATTTTGACATGGAGCATCCTATGGGTTCCATAACTTTTAGCGGTCGAGATATTGACCCTCATATAGAAGTTGACGTTAAAAAGAATGTGTTTACAAATATAGACTAAAAAAGGGAGATGAAATATGCCTGTAGCAATACATGGAAAGCAGTACGCTACTGTAAGTGAGAGGATAGAAGAGGTTCACGGAGAGTATAAAGGTCGAGTTTCAATCGAAACCGATATAATCACATCAATAGAAGGAACTATAAGAGTAAAAGCAACCTTAACCGTAATGGAAATGGTAGAAGGACTGCAATCTCATAGTAACACCTTTACAGGACACGCTGAAGAAATCGTAGGCTCAACTATGATTAACAAAACTAGCGCACTTGAAAACGCAGAGACTAGTGCTGTCGGTAGAGCGCTCGCCTTCGCTGGCTTTAGTACTGATGCTAGCATAGCGTCGGCAGATGAAGTAGCAAACGCAATAGCAAATCAAAATGCGCTCGGAAGAGTTGTTGGTCGTGGAGATAATACCCCTATAAAACCAAATGACCCAACGGTTGGTGAGTTAAAAAAGGAAGTATCAGATAATTGGGGCGACTACAGAATGGACTCTATAGATTTTGGCAAACACAAGGGCGAATCTTGGTCTAAACTGCCTAGTGGTTATATTTCTTGGTTAGCCGGAACTAAAAGCGACTCAAATCCAAAGAACAACCAAATGGCTATTATGGAGTTAAAGTATAGGGAAAATGAAGAGGTTAAAGCAAAGGATGAAGATGTTACGGTTAGAACTTCAAAGGAACTAAAAACAGCCATATCTGAATCTAAAGAAACAAAGGAGTTGTTCTCTTGATAATCAAACAAAAAGAATCTGTAGGGCAATCAATAATGGGTAGTAACGGTAAGGTTGTTGGTACTGTAATAAAGGACACTCTTCATAAGAGAGTAAACTCAAGTAAGCACTTTTTAAGACAGCCACCTGCCATTGCGTTCGATGCTCATTGTATAGTAAAGGCTAAAAAGCTTGGTGCTAATAAAATAATGGTTCATGATAAAGATACTAAAAAAAGATACATGGCAAGCTATAGCTTGTTTGAATCTAGCGCGTTTAGAATAAATCGCGGCTTTGGAGAGCAGTTAGCTTTACCAATATCTATGTGGAGCATACTAGACCCAAACCAACTAGCTTTTTCATTAAGCTAGATTAATATAACATTAGGGTGATTGGTTTGTCTCTTTTAGGCATTAGAATCGGTTGGCGAATTGATTCAAAGGAGCCACTGGTCACCCTAAAAACTTTAAGGACGTAATAATATGGGAAGAAGTCAGAAACAAAAAGGGAATAGAATAGAAAGAAAGATTGTTAAGAAACTCCAAGATAGTGGTTTCGAGGCAAAAAGAACATGGGGTAGCAGTGGCAGGAGTATGGGTTTAGATGATGAGGTAGATATAGTCTTAGGACCGGCACCGGGAGTTCAAGACCTTTATTTACAGGTAAAAGGAAGAAGAAAGCTAGCAGATTACATAAAACCAAAAGAAGGTATTATTCACGCTCAAGTCCTAGTCCAAGACAGGGAAGAGCCTTTAGTAGTAATATCTTTTGATAAATATGTGGAGTATCTTAAATTAAAAAATGACTAAAAAACAATTAGAAGAACAGGTGGAAAGTCTTACAAGTTCTCTTGCACAGGCTAATGAGGTAGTTACTTTTGTTTTTAATGTGTCAGGTTTGTGGAGAAAAAAAGACATTGGCAATTATAAAGCAATTAAAACTATAAGTGAAATGTTTGTAATAAAGGAAAACGTGAAAGACGTTTCCACGGGAAAGGAGAAAAATAATGATAAAAAATCTTGATACAACAAGTATGCAAACAAGGACTACAGGCATAATATGTAATTTAGTACATAACATGCAAATTGAAATTAAAAGGCTTTCTTTGGCTAACGACAGAGCGAACGAAGACACTAAAGATATCTTAAGAAAGTCGTCTTATCTTTTGAAAATACGAAAATCAGAAATAGGGAGAACCGTTACTTACAATAAAGATGAGGAGTATTACAAAGGTGGAGTATAAAGGTAAAAAAATAGGGATAGGAGACTCTATTAAATTCGTAACCGGTGTTAATGACCGTGGCGAAAACAATTACTCAAATGGGGTTGTGAAGTCTTTTAGTGGAGATTGTGAATCAATGTATGTACATGTCAATCTTTACCAAAAAACACCAAAATACATAAAAGTTAGACATGAGGAGATATTTAATGTTATTGAGAAAAAAAGAAAATAAAAGTCCGGCATTTCAATTCTACGCAAGGGATTTTTTAGCTGATATAAACGTACAACTAATGAACATGGAGCAAAGGGGAATGTACATAACCCTTCTCTCTTATGCGTGGCTTGAAAGTGGAATCCCAAATGACATGCGGAAACTTAACTTGCTGTGCAATAATCCCGCTAACTTTGACGAGCTTATAGAGGATGTGCTAGCTTGTTTCGAGGAATCGGAGGGTAGATTGTATAATGGGAGGATGGAATCTATAAGGACAGAACAGATGGAAAGGAAAGAAAAAGCTAGTGAAGCTGGTAAGGTAGGCGCAAAAAAGAGATGGCAATCGCATAGCGACCCCATAGCGACCGCACTGCCACCGCATAGCACTGCTACTGCTTCTTCTTCTGCTACTGCTACTGCTACTGCAATTAAAATGAATACAGTATATTTACAAATTGTGGGTAGCTACAACAAAATCCTCGGAGCGACACTACCTCAAGCAAAGGCTATTAACACTAAAAGAAAAGCTTTAATACGTTCTGCATGGAAAGACAATCCAAACACAGAGTTCTTTGTTGGGCTTTTCTCGAAAGTAAGAAATATACCATTTCTAATGGGAGATAATGATAAAGGTTGGATGGCTGATTTTGATTTTATACTAAGACCGGATAAGATAACTAAAATAAGCGAAGGTTCTTATAAGTCTAATAGTAATAAAAAAAGCGGTGGGAACAATAAGTATGATAATACGTTTAAGGACGAAGAAAAAAAGATAAAGTTCGTATGTCCAAACCATTTAGATATAGTCAAGTTTGGTCTTAAGAACTTATACACTTCATGCCCAAAATGTAAAACGCGATTAATAGATGAAGGTTCTCTTCTTTATACAAGTGTAGTAGAAAAAGCCACTTTACTTTCTTGAATTAAACGCGGGTTGTTGAGCTAGCTAGCTTGCCGCCTTGAGCGCTGCTGTAAATTTATCTATACTTCCCTTACCACCTGCGTTATAATGCTTAAGCCAATAATAAGCCTGCCCATCATAGTCGTCTTTTTTTGGTAGCTTGATTGGTACGCGCCTATACACAAGCCTTGTCATGCAAATAGAGAAAGATATATTGGTTGTCAGCAATTCTCTACATTCTTCCCTTGAAGGCATTGCTTGTTTATATTTTTCATTAAGCTCACAGGAGTCTATAACATCATACCAAATAGCCTTCCTAAACTTTAAATAATTTTCAAATATATCATAAGCAGTATTAGGCTCAACCTGAAAATATGACCTAGCAATTTTACTGGGATACTGCATCAACGCCTTATAACCGGATTCAACCAGCCCAGTATTGAAAACCATTATGCTAGCTTCTGGAGAATACATGCTTATCCTGTGAAGCGTGTTGTCTATAATCTCCTGTATATCTCTATACAGATTCTCTAGCGAGTTTTTTTTCTTCTTTAACTTTACGTTTGTAGGCTTTGATTTCATTTGATTTTTTCTTTCTAAATTGCTTTTTAGCTTTAGCTTTTCTATTAGGCACTCAATCCATCTCCCTAGCTTCATATACCTTACCTCTATAGATAGACCTACCTTCGTATATTCCAACGGTATCAATTTGGAAGTTCTCATCATCGTATTCAACAACCCCAAATCCTTGTTGCCAATTATGTCTAGCACTACCGCTTGGGACTATTCCGTCTATTCTGGCGATTGTACCTAAAGATACGGCTTGGTATATCTTTGGTCTGCCTTGTGTCCATATTGTTTTATGAGCCATCTCAAGACGGTGTACATGCCCAAATATAGTGCTAATTCTAGCATCACCCAAAGCCTTCATTACGGACTGACCGCTCTTTGCTCCGACTTGATGTCCGTGAATACATACAAGATTATTGTTTATGTAGAACTCGCCACTAGGATAGTTTCCTACATACTGTATATCCATGTCAGCCAACCCTAATAGGAACGGGATTGATATAACAGGGGGAAGGTCTGGCTTGTTAGCAGGACGTATTCCATACGCGTGCATTGTATTTTTAACTATATAGTCTGTCATTCTTTTTTCGTGATTACCTTCAATATAAACCATTTCTTTACAGTAAGGTCTAACTTCAGCTAACCAGCTCGCAAGCCAATCTAAACTAGCTTGTGTTGTAAATGAAAACTCAGGGGAGTGCATAAAATGCGTCGACCAATCAGGTAGGTCTAGCATATCTCCAAGTAAAACTACCCTGTTAGGCTTTAAATCTTTAATAGCCTCAGTTACTATGTCAAATGCTTTTAAGTCGTGTAAAGGGTCCATATAACCCGTCTGCAAGTCTCTCTTGAAACCCACTTGAGCGTCCGGTACAATAACATCTAGATTCCCACTATTCCTTACGGGGCTAGACTTATATTTTGCTATTTTACCGACCACAGCCCCTTTGACCGTTGGGAAGTCAAATTTAACAGGTATTCTCCTTATTAAAGTCGCTTTAGCTTGATAGTTTTTATGGGTATTCCATACGACTTTACCGTCAACTTCTTCTTTTGCGGATACATCCCATTGATTGACTTTAAAATGGCTACATTCCCATATATCAGTATCAATGTTAAACTTCTCTAGTAATGTTTTTAAGGTTGGGGCTTTTTGCTCGTCAAACTTACCTTCTATAGTAGCGTAATTATCTTCCTCTAGAAATGTGGCAGTATTTTTTTCTTTAGGAAAACTGTTCTCAACGTCGCGTGGTAAATCTAGAACGATATAACCAGCCCTAAATTGTTTACGCACCATATCTCTTGTACGCAAACATCCCGATTCTTCGGTTAATATTTCAGCGGTAGCCTTATAGGTCTCACCTTCTTCTAGTAGTTGTTTAGCTCTTAAGCGCTCTGCCTCTGTCCAAGAGCGTGGTTTGTTCATATAATTTAGAAGTTATCTTCAATAAAGGGCTTTACTACAGTCTCCCAAGCTTCGTCGTCTTTTTTTGACTTTGAAGCACTAACCGCCCAATCACCTACCATAACTAACAGTTTTTTCATACCGTGCTTTTTAACTAATCGTCCTATAATTCTTTTCAACATCATTTTCTCCCTACTGTTTTTTTAATAGTATTCCATACTACGTCTAGTAGAATGTCATCCGCTTTACTGGGACTTAGCTTCACTAGCTTTTCGCAAAGCATAAAACCGAGAAGTACCCATTCCCAATTTGTAGTTAACCATTCAGTCATGTTCTCTCCATTCTTTTATTTTTATAAGCAATGTAAATATACCAATAAACACACCAACAATCATACCTGTAAATTGCAGTATTGGTGATAAGAAGTCAATTAATGGCAAGATAAAGCCTCCAAAGCTAGAAAATATTCCAAGTATAGGATGTCTAGATAGAATGTTTTCCAATTTAAACGTCGTCTATCTTTTAACGGGGGTTTTTGAAGTGTGCTTTTTCTGGACCTTAAAGCTAGCAGCTAGGCTGGCACCAGAGTGAGCGGTAAATTTACCAGAATGTTTCATTAGAGAATAGGAACTTCCTTTTTTCATCCAATGATATCCCGGTGGAGCCTTTATTCTCTTAGTAGCCATTAGCTCTTTTTTTGGTTGGCTTTTTAGACTTAGGCTTTCTTGCTTTAGGGTTATTTTTTTTGTCTTTATTTTTAGCGTCTAAATCTAACATACGTTGATGTAAACGCCTTAGACTGTCTTTTGGTAAACTGGATTCGCCTTTTTTTACTAGCTTAGAAGATTCCAACTCAACAGTGTCAATAGGCATAGGGAGTAAATCTTTGTGTTGCTGACTCGTGGTAGGATACCTACCGCCAAGTATCTTTCTATGGAAAGCTTCCTTTTTCGCCTTAACTTGCTTGTTTTGCATTATTTTTTCTTTTTAGCTTTTTTCTTTTTTCTTTTAATTCTCACTATATCAGGAAGTGCCATTAAAGCTCCCATCCCAGCACCCATCAACATATTAGTTGCCGTTTGCTTGTTTGAGCCGCGGACTGCGCCCTTTGTAAAAGCGCCAACCCCGGCTGACATCCCTACTATTTTTTTAACTGCTTCTTTTCTGGGATTGTAAGCCTGACTACTTGATGCGTTTGAAGTCATATTTCTTTCTTTTTGCAAATACGAGTCCAATTTGCTCTTCTTTGATTTTTTTATTTTCTTTTGTTGCATTATTCTATGCTAGCCTTTCTTTGTGTATGTTTTGACAAATCATTTCCCGTTCATTCTTCCTTTTAAGTAAGATAAATCGTCGGTTACATCATTCAACTCAGATACTATAGCGATTCGATGTTGCTCTGATTTTTCATCTGAGCGATTCCACCTATCTAGCATCTTCAGTATAATTCCTTCGATGTTAACCATCTTAGTTTCGACCTTTACAATCGACTCTCTAATTCTATCTAAATCCTCATTTTGTAGTTTTTGACTCTTAATCAAATTTACTATCATCATAGCAAACAAAACGACTATTATTCCAACTGCTCCATACTCAGCGTATAAGCCTAGTACCTTAGATGTACCCATCCATAACCTTCTTAGTTGCTTGCAGCCCGATTGCAACCAATACTCTTACTATTTCTAATAAGAGCATGTTTCCTCGGACGCTAAAAGCGATTATAATAGATTAAACTATCATAGCCGAGACTATGGCTTATCTATTGTGTTTTCTATTCCGGAGCTTCGCTAGCTGAGTCTTCATCAAAAGAAGCTTTCAGCGCATCAACGAATGCCTGTCTTCCAAATTGTAATTGCTGGAGATTAAAAGCGGAGCTAGAAATCTTCCTGTTTAGGTCTGATAGATGTTGAGTCATCAGCTTTTGATTGTCGTTAAGTTCGTTTTCGGCGTAATTAACCCCGTCAATGTTAAGAAAAGGCTTATTTTCTTTTTTATCTTGTTTTTTAGCCATTTTAGTTCCTCTTTTTTATCGTTTATTTTTTTCAGTTTGTCGTAATTGTCGCCGTATTTAGCGAATCTATCTCCATACTGATACTTCTTAGTAGGGAATCAACTTTAAAAATTGACTGATGTATCTCTTCTAAGTCTTTATTATACCCAAGTAAAAACGTGTCATCTGAACATGAAGTTAT
>TARA_R110000737_G_scaffold34232_5_pt1 | contig 12832 bp, 11 predicted proteins | sample TARA_R110000737 | Tara Oceans TARA_R110000737 (sample SAMEA4398027) | marine metagenome | biome: Polar Biome; feature: [SRF] surface water layer (ENVO:00010504); material: water (ENVO:00002006), including particulate matter (ENVO:01000060) such as... | depth 5 m
ATATCAAAATGCTTTATCGTTTGTTGCTGATCTCAGCCTCAATTTAATGGCCGTAAAAGTAGAAAATCATCCTGATAATTTTCTTAACTGGTGCAGAGAGTTATATCGAATTTGCTTACATGAAGTTGACCGTGATTTATTAGAGCCTAGCCAAGAAAAACCTTTAAAAAAGTTACAAGACACCTTATCTAGCGGCGTTAGCGCTTGCCAATTAAAAATGGCCTGTATTATTCCTTGGCCAATATTTGCGAGCTTTGTTCAGGACAGCGCGACATTACAAGCACTACCTGAAAGACTAAAGTTATTAAATTACATTGCCAATATACGCCGCAATAAATTGGCTGAAATGATTGACGAAGATAGACTTGCCTTCGCCGGTAAACATAGCTCTCAGCACGATATTAGTGTTTATGATTTTGACGTGGAATGGTTTGCGGGTACACGCGGTGCAAAAACCTTTCACCAGCTATTAAAGACTCACCCACAGGCATTTGATCATGCGCTTGATAATATACCGTTAACGGGTGATGTGACAATGGCACACTATCAAAAATTTGTGCAGGGCTACAAGGCGATATTTGCCGATCATACCAAGGCCGAAAAAGCGCCATTAAGCGCCGCAACTCGCTTATTAGCAATGCGTCGACCAGACCAATTTATTGCTTTAAATAGCGGTAAAATAGAGACACTTTCGCAAGGTTTAGGCTTAGTAAAACTAAACAACCAAAGTTTTGATGATTACTGGCATGAGATGATTGCCAGCATCAGAAACACCCAATGGTGGCGCAGTGAAATGCCAAGTGATGAAATTGAACTGCAACTTTGGCAAAACCGTGCGGTTTTAATTGATTTATTTTTATTCGCTGATAATTCTCTAGCAGAAAACTCAAACTATATTCGTATGCGTGATAAGCCTAAAAAGATTAAAATTGGTGTCGCCAAAGCGGTCAAACGTAGTAAAGCATCAGCAGAAGCTATTGTTGATAAAGCCTTTGAAGCAGATGATATACCCGAATTTATCCTCAATATGCGTAGTACCATAGTCAATAGCGTTAAAGACGGAAAAACAGTTGACCAAGCAATTACCTTAATGCGCAACATTTTCGGTTAGTCGAGAATACAAAGCGCTTAAATCTTTCCATCGCTAAGGCAATTTTATTGGCTTAGCGATGAATTTACTTAATTTTAAAAAGTAAAGAATCACTTTTTTACAATGTCGGCATCGCACCTGCGTATGCTGTACATAAATATAACTTAACACCCGTCGCCGCAGTCTATTTTAAGCTTCATCGTAGCAACGCCAAAGTCTGTGCAAGATAATCCAACAAACTTGACGCTAGCGTCAATACACTCGCCGTTGTTTAGCGCAAACTAGGCCGCACAGTAATCGTGAGTGAGTACTTAATCGCGCACTCAACATAAAAGATTTACCAAGAAAGTGTGCTGATGTTTGGCTAAAATAGTCAAGCGTTTATAAAACGGTAATATAAACGCTACCAAAATATCAGTATTGTCGAATGGCTATGACTTGAAGTTATTTTTCTTCAAATGTGCGAGTGGCTGGTTTAACTAATATTTCAAGATAAAATGAAGTTACACCTTCGGTGACAAGCGTATCGACTTGTTGATTAATTGTCGCGACATGAACAACATCAGCGGTTTGCGCTGACTTACCAATTTTACAATCAAAATCCCAATAATCAGCATCTTGAGGTAACGTTTTATTGCGCTCACGCTTTAAATATTTTTTAACTTCGTGTTTCACTGACTCAACCATTCTATCGACTTTAATTTTAGGGTGAGTTAACTCGAATGTTTTTTTCATGGTATTCCTTGGAGAATATAAAAGTACGCTTTAAATTGAGATTTTTTACTGCATATAAAGCTAATGGTGCTATTTTACGTAAACATTGGCAGAATATCCATCCTTTCAGCTTAACGTTAAGTAAATAACTTCAAAGGATAGTTTATTTTTGTCTTTTGTCTCATTCTTGCTCGCTTTATTGTCACAGCGCCTGCCTGTCGTACGGTACTTAAGCTTGGCAAGATAGAAACTGAACATTCATCGATGAAGATACTATTACAACGGGACAGCATCGAGCGGTACTCATGCTGAGGGCACAAAAGTGGCGATAAAAGGCTATGTGGCCGTGGCACCCCTCATCATGCTAAAGATAAAAAAGGCCGTTTAATAACGGCCTTTTAAAAGTTAATTCATCAGTAGCAAGCTAATTTAAGGACTCTCAAAAGCGTTTGATTGCTCTACTTCATATTTCTGCTTTTGTTTGGCTAACAAGACACCTTTACGGTGTGATAACGCAGCTTCTAGTTTACTCGCTGCACTTGCTATCGCAGAATATAACTCTTTATCAGCTGCGTTTACTGAAACAGTAGCGCCCTCATAAGAAGTAGAAACTTCTAATTTTTGCTGATTTGGTTCTACGGTAATGATGACTTCTAAGGTTGTGAGGCTAGGGAAATGCTTAGCAACTTTGGCAAATTTATTTTCAACTGCTTGATTAATGCCTTCGGTGACTTCTACGTGATGTCCAGAAATGATTATTTTCATATTATTACCTATTTAAATGTCCTAAATTATATACTTAGGGCAGAGTCCTTAAAAAACAATAGCTGAAATCAATTAATTTATTATTTTTTAGCTAGACGATTGAAAATCTTACTTTAAATCAACTAAAGTTCGTAATTAGTTTACCCTTGCTTGCTGTTTTTTGCCGCGCGACACCACACTAACAACAGCTAATACTAAGCCGCCAGCAATAATGCCCGTAATGCCATCAAGCACTATGGGTAAGATAATATCAGACAATGAGCCTATGTATTGGTTCAACCAATGTTCAAGCAGATGAAATTGACGACTAAGCCACGAAAAACTATGAACAATAATACCGCCACCAACAAGAAACATCGCAATGGTACCGACGATGGTCAATAGTTTCATTAAAAAGGGTGCAAACACTAACAAACCTCGCCCGATGGCTCTTTGTAGCATGTTAAAGCGACCTGATACCGACTTTCGCAGTAAATAAAGCCCTAGATCATCTATTTTTACAATGGCTGCAACAAGGCCATAAACACCGACGGTAATAGCTATGGCTAAGGCCGAAATAACCATTACTTGGGTTTCAAATGCCGCTTCTTTAACCGAGCCTAAGGCAATAACAACTATCTCTGCAGAAAGAATAAAATCGGTGCGAATAGCGCCTTTTATTTTTTCCTTTTCGAACGCGACAATATCAACATTTTCATCGCTAACCGCCTGAATTAAGGCTTGGTGTTCATCGGTTGAGTTTTTTTTGCTATGAAAAAACTTATGAGAAACCTTTTCAAAACCTTCAAAACAAAGAAATAAACCACCAATCACCAATAAAATGGTGATCAGTGGCGGCAAAAAAGCGCTAATTAACAAAGCCGAAGGCACTAAAATCAACTTGTTGAGAAACGAACCTTTCGCCACGGCCCAAACAACGGGCAGTTCTCTATCGGCTTTTACCCCTGAGACTTGTTCGGCATTGAGCGCCAAATCGTCACCGAGGACACCTGCGGTTTTTTTTGCTGCAACCTTGGATAAAATGGCAACGTCATCTAGTACGGTTGCAATATCATCAAGTAAAGTTAATAAACTCGAACCTGCCACTTTCAACTTCCTTTTTAAATACGGTTATTTTTTCAACAATGATTTCAAGTCTGCAAACGGGTTGTATGTTGCAGTGTCTTGATTAGTATCACCGGCTTTTACCTCGGTATGATAATTAGCGTGATCAGTATATTTTGCATGCTCATTATCGTGGCAGTAAATACAAAGTAACTCCCAGTTACTGCCGTCATTGGGGTTATTTGTATGGTCATGATCAATATGATGAACCGTTAACTCTCTAATATTGGAATACTCAAAAGCTCGGGCACAACGGCCACAAAGCCAAGGATATAATTTCAAGGCGCGATCACGATAGCCTTGCTCTTGACGTTTATAATTAAGGCTAGAGCCTAATCTATCTGATGACATAATATTAACTTTTTCAGTAACTAATACTGTTATTGTAAGAGCATGGTAAGACAACTGCAATACAGCAGATATAAACAAGCATTAGCGGCGGTGATTGCTCGACAGACTTTTAACCTGAGACTGAAAAAATTACCCCGTCATTACTGGTCAGCTCTCTTTACTTATCGTCGAGAACTTGCCATGATATTTCACTCAATAACAGTAAGGAACTGTCATGAAAACAGTCGAAGAACAGTTGTCTAATTACAAAAGTGTGCACTTTAATAAGCGAAATATTGCCAGCCATTTCATCGGCATTCCCCTTATTGTTTGGGCTGTTACCGTATTATTAAGCTTAAATACTTTTACATTAGAACTAGCCGGGATAACCCTAACCTATACACCCGCTATAGTGTTTTTTGCTATCACACTACTTTACTATTTTAAATTACATATTAAGTTAGCACTCGGCATGGTGCTATATATAGCTATAAACCTCTTCCTTGCAAGTTTAGTCTCGACTATGGAGCACGCGCTATGGATAGCGATAATCGCTTTTGTTGTTGGCTGGATTATTCAGTTTATTGGCCATATTTATGAAAAAGCAAAACCAGCTTTCATGGATGATATGATGGGCTTAGTGATTGGACCCTATTTTTTGATGGCGGAAATTTACTTTGTCCTAGGGTTAGAGAAAAAGTTAGCTAGTGATATAACACCTATGGCAATTGAGAAGCGCCGCTTGATTGAACGGGCAAAAACTTAATATAAATCATCATCATTTTAGTGAATAGATAGAACTAGCTATTTGGCTTGTAACTAGTTCTATCAAAAGCTCAACGCCGTTTATTTTCGCTAAAATATTTAGCTAGATATTAGCCTAAAATTCAATATCAGCGTTTTCAACGTTAGGCATGACCAATAACTCTTCTTTGACAAACTAACCAATAAATAGCGCTAACAGTGCAGCTATACCTAAGTTGTTAATTGATTTAATTTAACAACATTTTCAGTTAGTGATTCACGCCAAGCAGATACCGTTTAATAACAACTAGGCACTATAGCTTTTCCTGCTTGGTTAACTTCAATTGTTGAGTGTTTGATACCATAGCTATCTTGCAATTTGGCTTTAATCTTAACTAAGTCTACTTTTTCAACATTCAGTGCCAGTTGCAATTTACATTCTAAAAACAGTTTATGCTCATCGAGTTGCCAAACATGAATATCTGTCGCGCTCTGCACACCCAAAGTTAACTCTAAATGGCGTTGAATTTCACTTATATCAATTTTTTCAGGCACGGCTTGCATCAATATTTTGATGCTTTCAAGCGCAAGTAACCTACCATGATAAAGCACATAAATTGAAATTAAAACGGTCGCAATAACATCAACAAAGTACCATTGATAGTATATGATTAAAAAGCCAGTAATAATCACAGCAACCGACGCCAAGGCATCAGAAACATTATGAATAAATGCCGCACGTAAATTCATACTGGTTTTTGCGCCTGACAAATACGTTAATAGCGCCGTCGCAATGTCCACTACCAAAGCTATGCCGGCGATATAAATTACTATCCAGCCATTAATTTCCGTCGGATTAAAGTATTTACTTATCGCTTCATAAATAAGATAAACGCCAACTATTATCAGCGTAATACTGTTGATCAAAGTGCCAATAATTTCAGCTCTTTGATAACCAAAGGTCATATTTTTATCCGCTCGTTTAGATGATATTTTACGAGCAAAAATTGCAATAACAATCGCGCCTGCGTCACTTAAATTATGCAAGGCGTCGGCAATTAACGATAAACTGCCCGAAAGCACACCACCAATTATCTGTACAATCGTTAATAAAACATTAATCAATACGGCAAAGGTCAATTTACCATTGCCAGTATGACTATGTGAGTGGCACTGAGATTTAGTATGAGAATCAGTCATTTTTACCTCTGCATATTTTTATTAATTAAGTTATCTAATTGTTATTACATAATAATAGCGTAAATAAGCGATATTTAACCTATTCACGCTATCAAACAACAGCAAGCTTAAATAGCGAAAACTAAGCTTGTAACTCGGCTATTTTTGCCCTAGAAAACCAACTAAAGAGTACCGGTAATACAAACAAAGTTAGCAAGGTGGCGGTCACTAAACCGCCGACAATAACACTCGCTAAAGGTCGTTGAATTTCAGCACCAACACCGCTGGACATTAATAGAGGAATTAACCCTAATGCAGAGGTTATGGCTGTCATCAATACCGGCCGTAAACGTGACGTTGCGCCATCAAATACTGCTGTTGATAGCTCTAAACCGTCTTGAATTCGTTGATTGATGCTTGCCACCATCACCACTCCATTTAACACCGCTACACCAAATAAAGTAATAAAACCTACTGAGCTTGGTACGGATAAATATTGCCCTGAAATATACAAGGAAAACACGCCGCCAATAACGGCTAATGGCACATTGACTAATATGAGTAGCGCTTGCCCGGTCGATCCAAAGGCAAAATATAACAATAATGCAATCAAAGCCAATGACACAGGTAAGACGATGGCGAGTCTAGCTTGGGCGCGTTGCTGGTTTTCAAATTGACCGCCAATGGCGACAGAGTAGCCCGCAGGTAAGTCAATTTTAGCCGCAATCGAAGATTTAATATCAGCCACAACACTACCCATATCTCGACCTTGTACATTCGCCTGAATAACAACGCGGCGTTGCACATCGTCGCGACGAACTTGTGGTGGGCCTGATTCCAGTGAAATATCAGCAATATCACCTAAACGTACCCAAGCACCTGTAGGCGATTGTAGGCGTAACTCAGCAATGGTATCACGACTATTGCGACTTTTTTCCTGCAAGCGTACATAAATGTCATAGCGTTCATTGCCATTAATCACTTGCCCTGCAGTGATGCCGCCGATACCATTTTGCACTAAGTTCATGACATCACTAACCGCGAAACCAAAACGAGACAGTTGCTGCCTATTAGGTTTAATCACCAACTGCGCTTCGCCAACAATTTGCTCCATAGCGACATCCCGCGCACCTTCCACCGCTTTAATAACCTCTTCAATAGCCTGGCCTTTGCTAGCAAGTACCGCTAAATCTGGCCCAAATAACTTAATCGCAAGTTGCGCTTTTACGCCAGAAAGTAATTCATCAACCCGGGTGGCGATCGGTTGTGAAAAATTGAGCAATAGTCCGGGGAATTGCTCTAGCGCTATTGCCATTAACCGCTGTAATTCATCACGATCTTTAGCACTAGTCCATTCATTGACTGGTTTTAAACCAAGGTAAATTTCGATATTATTTACCGGCTCGGGATCACCACCAATTTCTGCTCGCCCCATGCGGCTTAAGGCGTATTTAACTTCTGGAAACGCTAATAGCTTTGCTTCTAATATCGGCGCAACTTGCAACGCGGTTGCTAAGCTTGAAGAAGGCGCTAAAGTTACACGTAAATTAATTGTGCCCTCTTCTAATTCAGGCACGAATTCAGTACCTATATGCGGCACTAACGCAATAGCACTTAACAGTAAAATTATTGATGTAGCAATCACAACCTTGGTGTGTTGCATCGCCATCGTTAATCCTTGGCGATACCTGCGTTCAAGTGCCGGTAAAAATATACTTTTCCGTTCTTTAACACCCTTTGTGAAGATATAAGTAGCCATGGCCGGCACCACAATCAAGGCAACAAAAATAGCGGAAATAACCGCTAAAATAATACTAATCGCCATCGGCTGAAACAGTTTAGCTTCTACACCTTCAAAGCTAAATAACGGCATAAATACCACTAAAATAATCGCGGCAGCAAAAAATATTGGCCGGGCAACTTCTTTACCTGCCTGCTTTAGTCTTAGCGGTATACCTTCACTGTCATGCACCACATCATGTGGGTCGTTACCTTTAAATTCGCCCTCATTACGAGCAAGTGCGGCACTTAAATGCGCTTCATCTGGTCGATTTAGATGTCTGAACATGTTTTCAACCATCACTACTGAACCATCAACCAACATACCGATCGCTACGGCGATACCGCCAAGTGACATTAAATTTGCCGACAAGCCCAAATACGACATGATCATTAGCGTTATAGCAATTGAAATAGGAATGGAAATTAATACCAAGAAAGTGGCGCGCAAGTTCATTAAAAACAAAGCGAGGACAATGGCGATAAAGATAAAAGCCAGCATAAGTGAATCAACCACAGTATTAACCGCTTTAACAATTAACTCGGATTGATCATAAAAAGCCTCAAAACGTACGCCTTTCGGCAGTGCTTGGGCAATTAATGGTAAACGGGCGTTAATGCCATCTATGGTCAATTTTGTATTCGCGCCCATACGCTTAAGCACAATACCTGAAACCACCTCGCCTAAATTTTCAATAGTGCCATTTTCATTACGCCGTGTCATGGTCGCAGCGCCTTGACGAATTTCACTGCCAAGTTCAACACTAGCGACATCAGCCACCGTAATGACAGTACCTTCAACAATTTTAACTGGCACTTGTTGAATATCAGCGATAGCTGCTTCGCCACCACTAAACCAACCTGTGCCTCGCACCACTAATTGCTCTTGGCCTCGGTTCATGTACCAACCACCAACATTGCTATTATTATGTTCTAACGCACTGACAATATCATCTTGAGTAATTTCATATGACAGTAGCTTACTTGGCTCAATATTGACTTGATATTGACGCACATTACCGCCAAACGACAATACGTCAGTCACGCCATCAATGGGCATAAGCAATAACTTAACAACCCAGTCATTTAAGCTGCGCAGCGCCATCGAGTCATAACCTGCATCTTCATCTGCAATAAGTAGATACTGAAATACTTGTCCTAATCCTGAGGTGTTCGGCCCCATTTCTGGCGTACCAACACCTGTAGGTATCAGTTCTTTCGCGGCTTGTAGGCGTTCAAAAACTAATTGGCGAGCAAAGTAAATATCGGTGCCTTCTTTAAAAACCACAGTAACACCCGATAAACCGGTTTTGGAAATTGAGCGTACTTGCTCAACATCAGGCATGGCATACATTACCGCTTCAATGGGATAGGTAATAAGTTGCTCTACTTCTTCTGCTGCCAATCCCGGTGCTTCAGTATTTACTACCACTTGTACGTTAGTGACATCAGGAAAGGCATCCAAATTTAACTTTGGAATGATAAACACCGAACCAACTAGCATGCTCACTAACATCAACATCACCAATAGGCGATTATTGACTGAAAAATCAATTACTTTATTAAACATAACATTCTGCTCCTGCTACTTCGCACTTGATAGGCACTAATGGTTATGCGGGTCAAAGCCGCCTTTCGCAATTTCAGAGGCAACAAAAAACGCCCCTTTAGTGACAATGCGCGTTTCTGCCGCAAGCCCAATTATTTCACGATAATTTCCTAGCGCACGACCTAGCTTGACTTCAACAGCAGTGAACTCTCCAGAGTGCCTTTCCACAAATACCGTCCAGTCACCGTCACTTGAACGCAGTAACGCCGATTCAGGTACTGCCATCACTTCTTGGTCAGTTTCGAAGCGAAAATTCACCTTGACAAACATGCCTGGGTGGAGGCGATCATGGTCATTTTTAACCGCTAAACGCACGATACGTGTGCGAGTTTTTGGGTCGATGGTGTGAGCTTCTTGAATCACGGTGGCAACAAAAAACTGCTCACTCATGTCAATAACTGCTTGGGTTCCTTTGGGTAAATTTAATTGCTTATTTGGTGACACCCGTGCTTCTACCCATAGCTCGCTTTCGTCAGCCAACACCATAATGGCATCGCCGGCTGAAACTCGTTGGCCTTGAGAAAAGTCATCGCTTAATACCGCACCTTCTCGTTGGGCAATTAAGGTGTATTCGCCAAGTTCGGCTAAATCAGTATTGGCTGAGTTATATGTTACAACTTGCGCAATAGCGGCCTCGGTTAAACCAAAGGCTTTCAAACGACTGTATGCAGAAATATAATCAGTTTCAGTCGTTAATAAACGACTTTCGCTAACGGTTTCTTTACCCAGTTTTTTATTTCTTTGCCAATCATTGTAAGCAACCCGATAAGTTGCTTGTGCCTCGGCAACGGATTCACTAAACAACGTTACCAGCGCATCACCTTTTTCAACATGCTGCCCTAGCGTGGCATGGCGAGAAATAACCACAGACTCAGTGCGCGGTGAAACAATATAACTTTTATAGCCATTAGCTTTAATTTCCCCCGGTGCATAAACATTGTTAGCAAATACCTTGGGGGATATTGCCGCCACTTCAATACCAGCAATAGCCATTTTTTCAGGGCTAAGGCTAATAGCTTCGCCATGAATGTTCTCATCTAAGCCTGCACTGGTCTGTGTTTTATTTCCATGTTGATGCGCCTGTTCTTTAGAAAGATTTTTATCTACTGTGCTAGCGATATCTGCTTTATGTTGGCGCTCATTATCCTTATGCTGTTCATTAGCTCTATTTTGCAAAGACGCTTGGGAGCTTTTCTTTACTTGGTTACTTGCTTCATGTGTATGGCCCACCTGCTGTTGTGTTTCCTGACGTTCAAATGCGAGTACTGAGCCACTCGACACTACCGCCAATAATACACTCGCCCTAAATGAACGAGTTAACGCTTTTGCTAATGCTAATGCTGGAATATCGCTGACAAAACTCATTTTGAAAGCACGGGAAAATAGTGCAGCCATGCTGAGGCTACTAAAGTTAAACTGACTCATATTGATACTCTTAATCTTACTTTTTAAGATGGTAAATCAAGTTGTTTCGTTACTTTTTGTCAGACGATTTTCTAGCGATATGACTGATTCAAATTCGCGTTTTGACATCAGTAGCGCAAAAAAACAGTCAACATAAACAAGGATATTGATTTACCGGGACTATAGTTTCAAACCAACTCACGAAGCACTTTGAGTGGTTACAAATTAAAGCTAAGTTTTAGACTATCGGGGGACGGTGTTCTGGGGCTATCCAAAGTGATAATAATTCGACTTTTACAGCCAATACATTTTCATTGCCTTTATACACTAAATTTGATTTTTCATTAGCGGAAATGTAAACGCCAGAAGGTGCATGGCAATGGCAGCAATGATGACAATCGAATTGCGTTTGTGTACTACTTTCAGTTTCATAAGTGGCAACTAACGCACCTTCTTGATGGGTCTTGTGTGAATCATCCAAGTTACGGTGAGATAGATTTTGTCTGGCGTCTACTTCTTGATGGGCACTGTGTGAATCAAAGGCAGCAGTAATGGTTTGACTGGCAAACAAAAGTGCAAACATTATAATTAACAAGCGATTAGACAAAGGTATAGCTCTCTTAACAACGAAAAGGCAGTGTAAGTTAATTATTCACCGGCTTCAACAGTGAAAAATTGTGCTGGCGCTAAAGTCGAGTTTAAACGACGATTTATCAAGCAATAACTCAATTAATTATAAATCAGTAGAAAATAAAAACGCTACTGTTTACAAAAGACTAAATACAATACTAATAAATTAATCGGCTAAAAATGCGATATAGCCAGGGTACATTTTTTAACAATTACGTTTAATTTAAGCTAGCTTATATTGCGACTCTTCTATTTGCTTGTTTAGCCATTGCAGAGCGTCTTGTTCATTTTCAAAGTATTGAATATTTTGCTTTGTTTTTGACTTTACTAACGCTTGATCTATGGTGATAAGCGCAGGAGAGGTAAAGATTAGTGCTTTGGCAATCATGTTTCGACTATTGAGCCAGGCATTAAACTCTTCCGACTCTGCGAATACTTCGGGGGTGCCACCGGAAAATCCGAGTAGATCACCGAGAAGAACAAAAGGAGCAAGCTCATAGGCCATGACGATATCTTTCAATTCAATCGCTAATGCTTTGGCGCCAACATCATTAAAATCGCCTTGAACAGTGACTTTAATCATGTGGTTATTAACTTTAATGTCGTACTCACCATGTATTGCGTGCAATGTTATTTCCAAGCAAAGTAAAATACATGTTTCATCATTACATTGAGCTAAGCTGATATCAACAAATTTAACCGTATATAGACACAATACTTTATAACGATTTCATTTCGCTGGGCTCAGTAAAATAAAGTTAACTGAAAACCTGCGAGTTTTTGCACGGTAAAATAACGAAAAGAACAACCAGTGCAATACTTAACATAGCTATATTTTATGATAATATCGCAGCTATTATTGTATCAGCGATAAAAGCATTAGGACTTGATTAACTAGCGCTCTTAGCCCAGTTGATATAATCAAGTTCGCAATTTGATTACCACGAAGAATAAAAAGACAATATGATGTTTACGGTGATTGGCATAAAACTAGCCTAATGTATTTATTCTGCACAAATCTCTTGTAATTATAATGGAATTTAATAGTAAATGAATAAAATAGAAATTGAAAAGGAGCGAATTTGCAAGATTAGTTCAATCCTATATGCCGCTAGCCAACCGATTAGGATACTGTCTCATTTGGAGTGGCATAGAGATATTAAGCGTCAATTTTTTGCCGATAAAGCCAAAGAGCTCCCCAAGGTTAGCTACCCTTCATTTGACCCGAGTCAGACCTTAAGCTTAGTAAAAGAAGCCAGAGCTTACATGGGCAATAGCGACATAGACCAATGGTTAAAACGTATTGCATTCAAGCTTGAACATGGTGCCTTAATGATGGCATTCGTCGGTACGAAAAAGTTTTCTGAATTCTCTAGAACACTCTACGGCGTGCCAACTGATCCCTTTACCGACGGTAAATCAACACCACTTGAATTAGCTAAAACCTTTGATCAAAAAATCAGCAGCTATGCTAGTTACGACTT
>TARA_R110000737_G_scaffold297179_1_pt1 | contig 12821 bp, 10 predicted proteins | sample TARA_R110000737 | Tara Oceans TARA_R110000737 (sample SAMEA4398027) | marine metagenome | biome: Polar Biome; feature: [SRF] surface water layer (ENVO:00010504); material: water (ENVO:00002006), including particulate matter (ENVO:01000060) such as... | depth 5 m
TTTTAATTACTTGTTTGGACGAGGGTTCGAATCCCTCCGGCTCCACTAGAATAGTACCAAAACTATTCAAAAACCCCTTAATCGTATGATTATCAGGGGTTTTTATTTTTTACGGTATCAAATAAATCGTTTTAAAACCGTATTTTATGTGACCTATTCGGTGAGTGATTTTTTTATTATAAAACACTCACCGATTTCCTCGTAATTAACTGATATAATGTTAATTATGAAAATGGTATTTTCCTTTTTTGTACCTTTATTTCTGTTAAAAAAGAGACCCAAAATGAGCTATTCTTTCTCACAATTATTTTACCTCAAAGGAAAACATTTCAAAAATGACGTGAAAGTACCGATATACTTGCGTTTGACAGTTAATGGGCAACGTAGCGAATTGAGTATTTCGCGCAAAGTTGAGCCCGAAAAATGGAATGTAAAGACGGGAAAAATGCGCGGAACGAACCTCGAAGCAAATGAATTGAATTCGTATTTAAATGTTGTCAGAAGCAAAATAAACAAGATTCATGCTCGACTTGTGGACGAAAGCAGACCTTTCAACTCTTCGGACATAAAAAATCTTTACGCAGGGAAGGGAGAAAAAATTAAAATGCTAGTACAGCTCTTTGAGGAACATAATCAACAAATGGAAAAATTGGTCGGGGTTGAATTTGCCCTTGGCACTTGGAAACGATATCATACTACCAAAAAACATGTTCAGGAATTCTTAAAGACTGAATACCGCAAAGACGATGTACCAGTTCGTGATGTTAATTTAAGGTTTATCAAAGGGTTCGAGTATTTTTTAAAAATTACCAAAGCCTGCAATCATAATTCGGCTCTGAAATATGTCAACAATTTTAAAAAGATTATCCGAATGGCGGTCGCTAATGATTGGATATCCAAAGACCCTTTCTACAACTACAAAGTTCAATTCAAAGTTGTCGAGCGTGAGTTTCTTTCTAAAGAGGAACTTCAAGATCTAAAAGAAAAAGAAATCAATGGCAATCGTTTGAATGTGGTACGAGACATGTTCGTGTTCTGTTGTTACACTGGACTTTCTTATGTCGATGTAGAAAAATTAAATAGTGATAATATAGTTCGTCACATTGATGGTAGTTTATGGATACAGGCAGAGCGTACAAAAACCAAATCCAAACTGGATATTCCATTACTACCTACTGCTGAAACCATTTTAGATAAATATAAAAAACATCCTAAAGTTGTAAATGGGAATTCTGTGCTTCCAGTCTTGAGCAATCAAAAATCTAACGCATACCTAAAAGAAATTGCAAACCTCTGCGGTATAAAAAAGAATTTGACTACCCATTTAGCGAGGCATACCTTTGCTACGACAGTAACGCTTTCCAATGGGGTACCCATCGAGACGGTTGGCAAAATGTTAGGTCATAAGAATTTACGCACCACGCAACATTATGCTAAAATTATTAGCAAAAAAGTAGAGTATGATATGGGGGTTTTAAAAGAAAAGTTGGCAGATATGGATAAAGAGCGTATAAAAAAAGTAAGTGAATCCTAAGAGTTTTTTATTGCTTGAACCCAAATTAAGTAATCATAATATCCCATATCTTACCATAACTTACCTGTGCATGGATCCTGTGGAATTTTTATAGCGTTCCGGCAGATAAGCGTTAAGCAAAAATTCCATAGGGCGCACACTACTTTTGATTTGGAACGCTGTCTTTTTCCTTTATCCATTTTTGATACGATTGATAGTGCTCAGGGTACTGGTCAAAATATCCTTTCAGATTTAAAATTACCCGTTGTTCTCCTTCCACAAAGGCTTTTTCTTTCATTTCCCCAATTCCGGAGACTTGTAAAGCCAAATAACCTACAATAAGCAAGGAGACAAACCATATCGAATAGTGAAGCCATAATTGTATTTTTGGAACCAATCTTGCTTGTGAAATCTGATTCCTAATATCTTGAACCGATACCTGAAGCTTTGAATTACTCGCCTTCTCATGGTTCAAATGTTCTCGGAGCAACTTTTCAATTTCTGAAGTATCAGACATTACTTTGATGTTGTCCGTATTTTGGGTCAGCTGTTCCAATCGAACAATGGACTTGTTGAACCCATCCAGTTCGTCGGTGAGCAGTTCCATTACTTCATCCAGTTTTTTGTATCCCATAGTTTCTTGTTTTAATATCCTATTCCGGTATCGATGGCTCTTTTGATTGTTTTTTTGACAATGTTCTTGGCAATGCTTATTGCGAGATTAGTACTCATTTCCACAGTTTTTCCCAGTAACTGGATAGACATACTTACCTCTATTGGTTTGGTTATGCCATTGTTTTTGGAAAGTCTCCCCATTATCCTTCCTCCAGACATGGAGCGATGCACCTCGCTTGCCTTGAAGTTATGACCCTCGTATTGGAACCTAAAACCCTGCAACTTATTTGCCTTGTTGATGCTCGGAATGACTTTCACATTCCTTTCTTGCATGGCCTTGATATAGCCATCCAGCGTTTTTGGCCGTACGTTCTCCATTACCCTCAGATGTATATTTTTTATTTCGAGGCGTACGTATATGGAATCCAGTTCTTTTTCCAGTTGTACCTCTTTGACCGTGGTTAGCCCCATTTCCTTGGCCACATTTTCTGAGGCCAGTTGGCTACGCTTCCCAATAAAACTATCATTGTAGGCCTTGCCATCAAAACCTATTCGGTTAACGTATAAATGAACATGGGTATGTGCCTTGTCTCTATGTACAAAAGCTATTGCCTGTCGTTCCTTCAAGTGCATTTCCTTGACGAACTTTTGGACCAGTTCCCCTAGTTGTTCCTTGGAGAGGTTTTTGCCATCCTTCGGTGTCGGGCTGAGGATAAAACTTAGGGTATTCTTTTGGCAACGGATGTTTTCTTCTTGGATAAGTTTGAACTCTTCCGTTAGCTGTTGAGGAGTATCTCCGGCCAGATGTTGGCGAAAGACTATTTCTGCATCCTTCTCCTGGTTCCAGCCGTATTTGATACTTGTTCCCGTATGTGCTATCGAAGTCCCTTTGCCAATCATTATTTTACTTTTTGAAATTATAGAGGTGTGTATGTATTTCATCTGCCAATTTCTTAACCTCGCTCGCCAGTTTTGGATTGTGTTTCTTGAACATATTTCCGATACGGGTAAAGTTGCACTTGTACTTGACCAGCATTTTATAATACATCAATTGTTCTTCGGTCAAACGTTCGATGACCGAATTGCCAAAAGCGGAGCTGCGGCAATATTCTGAAAGGGAAATACCCGCTCGTTCAGCCCTTTTTTTGAGCAGCTTTTTCTCGTAGATGGAACATCGAAATTTGATAGTTGTCCTTTTCATTTTTTTATTTCTTTGCGACCGCCGGGAGTAAAGCAAGTTTGTTTTTGTGGCAACAAAAACACATCTTGCGCTTCCTGACCAAGTCCCTTTTTAGCAGTATATATGAGCCATTCGTTGATGTCCTTAAAACCTAAATATTGTCCAGATATATCTTTACACTTATTAGAAAATTTTATAAACTTTTGGGTAGTTTCTTTACCGGTTGAATCATTATCTAAATAGAGGTCAATATGGTTATACCCATCAATGACGTTTATCGCTTTTTTTAAAAATGCAGTAGAGTTTAAAACCAGAAAATCATATTCCGATTCCAAATTTTTAGTACTATCTAAAATCGATAATAGGTCGAACATCCCTTCAGTAATGATGAGTTTTTTATGTCCATTTTTGATGTGGCTTATATCCTTCGGTGAGCTAGAATTCTTATAGTATTTGTTCCGCAGTTCCCATCCCCCTGAATCGTTCTTCAATCCAATGGCGAAGTATCGTCTACCCTTATGCAAATAGTGAACCTCATAACAATACATAGATGCTATGGCAATAGAGATTCTCCGTTCTGCTAAGTATTTTAAAAGACTACAATTCCGAAGAGATCGTGTATGAAGAATTTGAAGCCCTTTATCCCTTTTAGTTTTAATAACGGGCTGCTGCTGAAAAGAAAAAAAGGTCTGGTCTTGTACTATAAACTTTAAAGCCTCACTAACCGAAAATTTATTGATCAGGCATATCAGGTCGATAACATTTCCTCCTTTTCCAGCTCCGTGATCATACCATCTATTAAGTTTCTTGGACACCTTGAAAGAGGCTTGGGTTTCTGAGCGGAACGGACTCAGAAACCAAGCTTCTTTATCGCTTTTCTTGGTCGGAAAGTGCCCTAGTGTTGCCAGCGCTTTTTCGATGGGGAAAGCTCGGGCTCTTTCGCACGATAGTTTGTTTGTTCTTTCTTTTTTCATAAGCCAAATGGTTTTGGGTAAATTTTTGATGTTTTGATGACAAACCCCTAGTACGCTATATTCTACTTAGGTTTCTTCAGCATCATTCTCTTCATCGATTCATCATTTTTACTTTTTTTATGTTAGTTTTTGTCATCGTTTTATTTTTTGATGAACAAATGATGATATACTGATGACAGCTTTAGCATCGATAGCTAAAGGGAACAGCTCAATCGGTCATCGATTCATCAAAATTGTCAAGTAAAAAGGGTTTTTCTACTACAAAATAGCGTCCCTTGGCATCCAATAACTGCATGGAAGCATCCTGCCAAATGACCAGTTTTTGATAGCTTAGGGAGTTATCCTTGTTCTCCAATTTCCAATCCTTTTTCAGTAATCTTCTGAGTTGTGTCAAATCGGTCTTTATTCGTGTTCTGTTGAGTAGCTGTAGTGCATCCAAAGGGCAAAGATGTATTTCTTCAATATCGAATTGCTCCATGGCACCTAGCAGAATCGTAGCAAGTTCCTTTTCGACCCTATTACGATTATTCTGCACCAGCTTTTTCAAAGCGGTTGTTCGTATCTGATTTGGAGTAAACCACATTCTAGTAGTATGCTTAGTGGAAAACTGCCTTTGTCTTAAATAAAAAAGGAATGCCGGTACTTCCGATATCAGTTGATTCAGAAAATTGGTCTCCTCTTTTTTGAGCATTGGTATTTTCAAGACCCAGAACCGGGTCTCGTTCCCGTCTATCTTGATAAAGTTATCCTCATTGTTACTGCATAGGACGAACTTGCCGAAGAACTCCACTTCCCGTTTGTCCTTTCCCTTGGCTTCTAACTTGTTGATATTTGTTGTACTTAGGTATTTGATACGCTCGGTAAGCTCCTCCTTGTTGAACAGTACTTCGTCTATACAAATAAGTAGTTTATTCGCCCAGTCGGCATTGAACTGACTACTGAAACTATCATTGGTCAAGTAGGTCATGTTGTTGTCGAAAATGGCCTTAAGCCATTTCAAAAAGGTGCTCTTACCCGTGGAACGTTCTTTAGATACTAAACACAGAATGGGTAGTACTTGTATTGGTTTAGTATAGAGTAACTGCAGGTAATCCAATCCTAGTTCATACTGTTTTCCAAAAATATGTTCGATGAAACTTAATGACGTATTGCATTCCTCTTCTTTGGGTATTGCGGGCAAAGGGGAATAGGTGTTGTAAAACCCTTTATACTCCTGTTTGAAATTTGTGTGATTCGGGATGCAGGTAAAACCATCGTACTTCGGTACTTTACTCAGGTAATCCTTACCATGGTCCTGGCGGATGGTCTCGATGTTCCAATGGACCAGGATTTCGTTGAAATGGCCTGCAATGGTCGGAGCCTGCACAAGTTTATAGTACGAAGTGCCTACCCGTAAGTATGGTATTGTTTTCATATAATGAAGTTTTGAACACCAAGAGGATTCCCAAGATGTACTAGTGAGTTGATAAAAATTCAGAAAAGGTATCGCCTAACGAACAAGCTCGGCATTCACTTCGATTTCTTGGATGGATTTACGTTCGTTTTGAAGTAACCAACGAACGATTTTCTTCCGTTCGAAAAATATAAGTTTTCCGTTGGGTTTGGAGTGCGGAATGTTTCCCGCAGCAGTAAGTTTATACAGGTAACTTCTGGATATCCCAGTATAGTCACAGGTTTCTTCAAAGGTTAATACCTTTTTATTCGCTATCAGTAGTTTTTCTAAACGATCTAGTCGTTCGAGAATCAAATAATTGTCCATTGTTTTCCTTTTTTAGGGTTACGAAATGAACAAAAGCGCTTTTGTTTTCTTTCAATATTGTTTCTAGATAAATGTATGAAAATAGGCGAATAAAGAAATGGCCCGATATAAATAGTTATTCACAACTATTTGACATATAGCATATTAAACCACAATAGACTAAATAATATTACTTTTTTGAAACATAAATTTTATTTGGTTCCATTTAAAACCAAACGACACCATTCTAAATAAGGGTCTAATCTGTGATTCAGAATAAAATTGTGGGTTATCAACAATTGAAACGGCAAGAACAACAAAATAATAGCCTTAAAAAAGCAGATTTTAATGTTTAGGCAAACTTAATTACGGTTTAATGTTTTATTACTATTTGAAGATTGATTGGTATTCCATGTAAAATATTATTTTAAAAAAGTTCTCATTTAGGCATATATTCAATGATGAAATTTTGCAACACAGTTGCATACATTTCTTGTTATCTTTGTACCGTGAAATATATCGCAATCATTTTGTCTGTGTATTTTTTGGCTCTCAACTTCATTCCATGCAATGATGTTGAGATGTCAAGCGATGATACAGATATTGAATATGTAATCGGAATGGGAGTCAATCATGACCATAATGCATCCGACCTATGTTCCCCATTTTGCAATTGCCATTGCTGCCATATTCATACCATCGAATCAAATATTATTTCGTTTAAAACATTGATTTCTATAAATTTTAAGGAAAATTTTGCCCATTTCGATAGCTTTGGCAAAGACATTTCACACTCCCTTTTGCAACCACCTAGAGCTTAATTCAGTTTTTTACAGGATAGCTATATCCTAAAATCAACCAATTCAAAGGGTTAATTCCCATTTGATATGATTTCGCAGCTGCGTACAGTCATATCTAGAAGTTAAACTGAATTAATACATTTTATATGATTAATAAAATCATTTCATATTCCATTAATAATAAATTTATTATTGGTCTTTTTATAGTTGCGCTTGTAGGCACAGGTATTTGGTCTATGGCCACTATCAATTTAGGATCTGTACCCGATATTACTAATAACCAAGTACAGGTTATTACAGTTGCTCCAAATTTAGGGACTGAAGATATTGAGCAATTTGTAACCTTTCCAGTAGAACTGGCAATGGCAAATCTTCCTGATGTTATCGAGCTGCGTTCGGTATCACGCTTCGGTCTTTCTGTGGTTACCATTGTTTTTAAAGATGAAGCAGGCACCTACCTTCCTAGGCAATTGGTACAAGAGAAATTGACCGAAGTTGCTGGAGAAATTCCTGTAGGTTTTGGCACACCATTTATGGCACCAATAACTACAGGTTTGGGCGAAATATTCCAATATTCCCTAAAAGTAAAAAAAGGTTTCGAAGACAAGTATGATGCTATGGAGCTTCGTACCATCCAAGATTGGATTGTAAAGCGTCAGATGGCTCTTGTCCCCGGTGTTGTAGAGGTAAATGCATTTGGTGGCTATGTTAAGCAGTACGAAGTGGCCATAAATCCTGATAAACTAAAAAGTTTTGGTATCACCATGAATCAGGTTTTTGAGGCTCTAAAAGCTAACAATGCCAATACTGGGGGTGCTTATATCGAGAAAAATCACCAAGCAAATTTTATCCGTGGCGAAGGACTTGCGAGAAGTATCGCCGATTTGGAAAACACCGTGGTAACCTCTCAAAACGGAACACCGATACTGATAAGAGATGTAGCCGAAAAAGTAGGCTATGGTAGTCAAGTACGGTATGGTGCGTTTACCCAAGATGGTCATGAAACGGTTGGTGGACAAATATTAATGTTGAAAGGCCAGAGCGCTGGCATTGTAATTGATAATGTGCAAAAGCGTATTGATGAAATTCAAAAATCACTTCCAGAAGGTGTCTATATAGCACCATTTTTAAGCAGAAGTGAATTAATTGGAAGAACTACAAGCACCGTAGAAAAAAATCTTATAGAAGGATCATTAATTGTGATTTTTGTTCTTGTGCTACTCTTGGGAAGTTTCAGAGGAGGGCTTATAACAGCTTCTGTAATTCCCTTATCCCTGTTGTTTGCATTTATATTGATGAAACAGTTTGGAATTTGGGCAAATTTAATGTCTTTGGGCGCTATCGATTTTGGAATTATCGTGGATGGTGCTGTAATTATTGTGGAAGGAATGGTATTCCACATACATCAACGAATGAAAAAGACAACGACCGCCATTGGACAATCTGAAATGGATGAAATAGCCTATGAATCGGCAAGTACGATGATGAATTCTGCATTTTTCGGACAATTAATTATTCTAATTGTATTCACACCAATCCTCTTTTTGACTGGTGTGGAAGGAAAAATGTTCCGTCCAATGGCATTTACTTTTGGATTTGCAGTTTTAGGAGCGATTATTCTTTGTCTAACCTATGTACCCATGATTTCATCAATGTTCCTAAAACCTGCTAAAAATCAGAATAGTTGGTTTGCTAAATTTGAAAACAAGATTGACAGATTTAGTGATAAAATAATGTCTGGGTTAAACAAGGCATATGTCCCCCTGCTCAATTTCGCACTTCGGTTTAGAGCTGGTGTTGTTATAGGCGCAGTTACTTTATTATTAATCGCAGGATTTGTTTTCAGCAATATGGGTGGCGAGTTTATCCCAAAATTCGATGAAGGCGATATTGCGTTTCAAGCGTTGATAAAACCTGGGAGCAGTCTTACAGAATCTATTGAGGCCTCAAAAAAACTTCAAAATTTAATCAATGAATTTCCAGAAGTAAAAACGGTAGTTTCAAGAATTGGGGTGGCCGAAATTCCTACGGATCCAATGCCAATGGATATTGCGGACAGTTACATTATCCTTGAAAAGGATAAGAGTAAATGGACTTCTGCCGATAGCAAAGAAGAACTGATAGAAAAAATTCAAGAAAAAATTTCAGTTGTTCCAGGTGTGAATTTTGTGTTTACACAACCTGTAGAACTTCGTTTTAATGAATTGCTTACTGGCGTACGTGAGGATGTAGCCATCAAATTATATGGAGAAGATTTGGAGGTGTTGGCTGATAAGGTACAGGAAATTGCTGCGGTAATACGTAAAGTTCCAGGTGCAGCAGACCTAAATGTAGAGGCTACAAGCGGTTTACCACAAATGACCGTGGAATACAATCGGGCAAAAATGGCACAATACGGTGTAACGGTTGATAAGCTGAATGATTATGTAAGTGCTGCCTTTGCAGGAGAACAAGCAAGTGTAATTTTTGAAGGCGAAAAGCGATTTGATGTAGTCATTCGTTTGGCAAAGGAATTTAGACAAGACATTAATAGCCTTAAAAATCTGTATATAGATTTACCAAGTGGCGATCAAGTGCCTTTAAAGGAAGTCGCAGATATAAGCTACAAACCCGGACCAATGCAGATTTCGAGGGACAATACCTCACGTCGTATTTCGGTAGGGGTCAATGTTCGTGGGCGCGATGTAAAATCAATGGTAGAGGAAATTCAGCAAAAATTGGAAACTGAAGTGAAATTACCACCAGGATATTTTGTGACCTATGGTGGTTCGTTTGAAAACTTGCAACGAGCTTCTGACAGATTAATGATTGTAGTGCCTATTGCATTATTTCTAATATTCATTCTGCTTTATTTTGCCTTGAGCTCTTTCTCGCAATCTGTAATGATTTATATGGCTGTGCCTTTGGCAGCCATTGGTGGCGTTTTTGCCCTTTGGATAAGAGGAATGCCATTCAGTATTTCGGCGGGTGTTGGTTTTATCGTACTCTTTGGAGTAGCAGTTTTAAATGGATTAGTACTGATAAACAAATTCAATGAATTAAAAGATAGTGGAATGACTGACTTAAAAAAACGAATATACGAAGCAACACACGAGCGTTTACGTCCCATTTTATTAACGGCAACGGCAGCAATAATGGGCTTTATCCCAATGGCTATTTCTACGTCGGGAGGTGCTGAAGTTCAGCGACCTTTGGCAACAGTGGTTATTGGTGGATTGCTTACAGCAACGTTTTTAACTCTTGTGGTTCTTCCGGTATTATATTATTGGCTGGAATCAAGGAGGGAACGAAATAATTCGAATGTAGATGTAAACTATATCAACAAATCAACAAACATTGTAACCATATTATTTATGGTTGGAGGTTTGATGGCCTCAGGAATTGCCGTTGCCCAAGACACCAGTTCAGATGGTACAATATCAAAGATCTTGACTGTAGATGAGGCCATTGCAATGGCTAAACAGAATTATCCATCTCTGAAGGAAAGTCAGGCATTTATAGAGCGAGAGCGAGCGATGAAAGGAACAAGTTTCGATTTGGGGAACACTTCCTTTTACACAGGTAGGGAAGATCAAGGTGTACAGCAAGGAGCATTGAGAACATATGGTTTGCAACAGGGCAATATTGATTTGCTATCTGGCTTCTCAAAATCTAAGTTTTATAAGGAGCGTGCACAACTTGGAGAAAAATTCTATGCCCTCAGCGAACAACAGTTGGTACGTAACGTATTGCAGGCCTATGATATCATCAATTTTAAAAAGGCACAATTGCACTTTGCAGAACAACTAGAAAGTGTGTACGCTAATTTTAGGATGGCAGCAGAATCGCGTTACGATACAGGAGAAACCGGAAAACTTGAATTTATTGCGGCCTCTTCAGAATATCAACAGATACAGGTATTACGACAACAGGCTTATGACGATATTGAAATTGCAAAAAGAGCAATGAAGCAGTATTTGGGGATTAATCAAGAAATTGAAACCATAGAATCTACCTATGAACCAATGAATTATATTACTGTTTTAGATTCTACAACTTTAGCTAACAATCCATTTTTGCAATATTCAATGCAAAATGCCGAGGTTAGCAAAGCAAATGTTGGAGTCGAAAAATCACAATTCCTGCCAAAATTTAGCATTAGTTATGATAAGCTTGAATACAATGATGTATCTGGATTTAGCGCATATCAAGCGGGTATAAGTATGCCATTATGGTTCTTCCCGCAAAAATCAAGAGTTAAGGCCGCAAAAGCAGATGCGATGGTGGCTGAAAGCCAGTATCTGGAACAGAAAGCCATAATCGAAAGTAGGGTTTCACAATTATTAAAATCATTGGAGAAAACCCAAAAAACGCTAGATTATTACCAAAAAGGGGCGCTAGTTTTAGCTGAAGAGCAAATGTCTACTGCAGAACTTGCTTCAAAAGAAGGTGAAATAGATTATGTAAACTATATCACCATATTGAACAGTGCCATAAGAATAAAACAAAACCATTTACAATTTATCAATCAGTATAACCAACAAGCCATTGAGTTACAATACCAATTGGGCAATCTATAATATTAAAGAAAACACAATGAAACATATATTTATAATCAGTTTAGCATTAGTAACTTTTTCAATGATAGGTTGCAACAACACGACAAAAACAAGTCAAAGTGATGAAAATGCCTCTGCTGGAGAAATGGATCACGATGAAAAGGGTCATAGTAGCGAAGAAGGCATTGTACAATTAACAGATTTGCAGGCTGAAACAATAGGTCTTGAAATAAATCCTTTAGAAAAAAAGAGTTTAGGAAATACCATAAAAGTTACTGGCAAACTCGAACTTTTTCCACAGGATAGAGCGAATATCAGTCCTTTTGTAGGTGGTAATGTTCGTTCTATAAAAGTTATTGAAGGGGATAAAGTAAATAAAGGGCAGGTGTTGGCTTATTTAGAACATCCTGACATTATTTCAATGCAACAAGAATTTCAAGAAAAAAATGATGAACTCGTATTTCTAAAGCAGGATTTTGAACGTAAACAAATCCTGTTTGATAAAGGAGTTTCTTCTGGAAAGGAATTTCAAATGGCGCAATCAAAATTTCGTTCCACAACATCGAGCGTCAATGGTTTGCTTTCTAAATTAAGACTATTGGGCATTAATACGGAAAAGGTCATACAAGGTCATATTTTTTCTTCCGTCCCCATTACAACGCCAATTTCCGGTTATGTAGATGAAGTTATGGTAAGCCTTGGCGACTATGTTGCGCCTCAGACCAAAATGTTCACAGTTAGTGATAATTCAGAAATACATGTAGATTTTAAAGTATATGAAAAAGATATAAGAAAAGTAAAGGAAGGACAAGAAATCTACTTTACGGTAGCTGCCAAACCAGATCAATTGCTGAAGGCGAAAATTCACGCAATTGGTAAAACTTTTGAAAGCGACGCAAAAGCATTGCACGTTCACGCCGATGTTCATAATGACGATAAAGAATTGCTTCCAGGAATGTATGTGGAAGGTAGGATTGTGCAAGATGCAAAAATGGCATTCGCAGTCCCTGAAGATGCTATTGTTAGAGAAGGCGAACAATCATACATTTTCATATTGGATGAAGATGACAAAAAGGAAGAAAACAAAATGAAGTTTAAAATGATTCCCGTTAACGTTGGAATTACAGATTTAGGATATGTTGAAATCAATCTTCCTGCAGAAATTGCCCAAAAGGTAAAAGTGGTCACGAAAGGGGCATACACCTTATCATCAGAAATGATAAAAGGCGAATTGGGACACGATGACTAAATTCATAATATAATACTATAAGAATGAAAGAAATAAAAGCATTTATAAAACCGAACCGTATCCAAAAAGTCATTGAAGCACTTACCGATAATGGCTTTAAAAGTATGACCCTTTCACAAGCCGAAGGTACTGGCGTATTCAAGTCTAAAGGTGCCAGACCTTCCTTGGATTTTCATGTTTCCGATAGTCCAGTGGTTAAGCTAGAACTGGTCTG
>TARA_R110000737_G_scaffold28717_4_pt1 | contig 12805 bp, 12 predicted proteins | sample TARA_R110000737 | Tara Oceans TARA_R110000737 (sample SAMEA4398027) | marine metagenome | biome: Polar Biome; feature: [SRF] surface water layer (ENVO:00010504); material: water (ENVO:00002006), including particulate matter (ENVO:01000060) such as... | depth 5 m
TATCTTCCGCATAACCCTGAGCAATAACTGCCGTCGAGTCTTGGTGATGAATTGCTTTTTAAAAGATCTACGTTAATCATTTTTAGTTATACGTAGTAATGATGATTTTGGATTAAAAAACTTTAACTTGATTTTTACCCTGGTGCTTTGCTTGATACAGCGCTTTATCGGCATTGATATATAGCTGATTAATATCTTGGCATTGCGACGACAATGCTGCAATCCCGATACTAACTGTTACCTTATCTTCATGACCATCAACCAGTTGCGAGGCGTTAATTAACGCTAAGAATCTTTCAGCAATTTTATTTGCCTCATTAATATCTGTTCTAGGTAGTACACATAAAAACTCTTCACCACCAATACGAGCGAAAGTATCATCCTGGCGAAATATATCACGGCCCAGCGCAGCAACCTTACGAATCACGTTATCTCCAACCGGGTGGCCATATTTATCATTTACTTGTTTAAAGTCATCAATATCAATGAGCACAATAGACAACTGCATTTTATTTAAGTTTTTACCTGATACCGCTTTACGTAAGTAATCGAAAGTGTAACGACGATTAAATAAACCAGATAATGAATCTACTATCGATAACGCATGCATCTTTCTATTCGTACGGTATTGGACAGTAATAACCAAGAATACGAGTATGACAACGCTAGCAATAAATATATTGAAATAGATTTTCTGAGCATTGGTGTTTTCGCGTTTTTCTAGCTCAAGTATTTCAACTTCTGAGCGTTTTTCTGCTAATGTCTGCGAAATTTGTTGACGCTCAACCTCCAAACCTGCTCTTACTTTTATTAACCTTAGCGAAGAGTTTTTTAGCAGTAATTTAGTATATTCCTGATGATATTGCTTCAACATACTATAACCAATATCATACTGACCGCGGGCATAGGCCAATTCACTTGAAATTTTTATCACTTCAAGCTGCCAAGTCGTGCCAATTAATTCCGGAATATTAGCAAAAATACTCGCGGCATTAAAAACTGCCTCTTCAGCTTCTTCTAGCCGCCCAAGTGTGATTAGACAACTCGCTTTACGCTTATATAATTCAGCGTTGTAATCCACAACACCGCTAAGCGCCAATGCTTGATCTATAATTGCTATAGCCTCAAGACAGTCACCTTTTTCAGCCAAGGTCATACCGATACCATAAGCGGAAAAAAAGCTAATATTTGAATTGGGCGTATAAGTTGTTTGCAGTTGATATTTATTGAAATACTCAATGGCTAAATCATATTTTTGCCAATATCGATACGTTGAAGCGAGCCCATAAATAGCTTCAGCGACGTGTGCAGGGTAATTTAAGTTTTGGTAAGCTTCAAGCGCGCGCTGATAAAATTCAATTGCTTTTTTATAATCATGTAAATAACCATAAATAGCGCCATAGGTTTCATTGATCGAGGCAATTAAAAATTGGTCTTTTAAAGCGAAGGCTTCAACATAAGCTTCTTGGATATCAGCCAAAGAAGTGTCAAAGATCTCCGTTAGCGTTTTTGTATAAATAAGTTCTTGTTTTGTGTAAACATATAAACGGCTTAACTTAGCTTCACTTGCCTGCAATAAAGCCTTAGCGAGTATTTCTTGAGAGTCACTATAGTTGCCATCTCTGCGGTGAATAAGGCCTTGAAATAAGCTTAAACGCGCTTGAATAGCCAATGGCGTTTCAGCAGTAACTAAATTATTAGCTTGCTTAACTGAACGAGTAAAATCATCGTAGAAGTAGATTAAGTTTTCCGCCTGTGCTTTACGCAATAACCACCACAAATAGGTTAATTCATCGTAAGATTCAGCATCTGACTGTAAGCCAATAAGTTTTTGATAGGACAACCATGGCTCAAGATAAATATCATGATCCATGTCGATAAAGTTAACACGCGTATCAGCTACTACTGCTAGCGGAAAACTTAATAAAAGTATGATTAAAGTTGCATAACAAGCTTGCAAAGCTTTCTTCATATAACATCCGTGCTGAGAGTATATTAGCCTTTTATATTACGCGAGCAGAAAAAAAGCAAACAAATGATTGAAAAGCATACAGCTTATTAAAAATACCGTTTGTGATTTAGGCTATAGTTTCCACTGACAATATTGATTTCATTCATCGAATAAAAATTTGGGCTTAAGTCATCCAAAAGTTAGCTATTTTGATAAAGCTGATTAAAGTTTTTTATATTAAAACCATTAAGTATCTGATCACCTATTTTCAAGACCGGCACACCACGTAAATTCAATTTAGCAAACTCCTTTTGCCCTGCTGATGTCTTGATATTACATAAACGAAAAGCAATATTCTGTGTTTCTAAGTAGCGCTTTGCCGTCTGGCAATGTGGGCAGTTGCTCATGGTATAAAGAATGATACGTTTCATAAAGGAAGGTTTAGGCTATAAATTTTATTTAATTATCGCATAGCTCAATAAAAATAATAGCGATAATATCCTCACAGCAAGTTAAATTGCTTGCCACTGTTGAGTCACTAGTACTTTGTCTTGGTTCAGCACGCGCCCTTCGAAAATATCACCGGCGACAATCTCACCAACACCAGCAGGCGTGCCTGTCATAACTATATCGCCATCTTCTAGTGCGATAAAGGATAGAATTTCATGCATTATTGCTTGCGGTCGATGTAACATCATAGCAACAGAGCCCAATTGACGGCGATCGCCATTGATAAAAAGCTCTAGCACTAAGTGTTCATCAATAGTCTCTAAGGTAACAAAATCACTAAAAAGCGCCGAACCATTAAACGCTTTAGCGCGTTCCCAAGGTAAACCTTTTGCTTTTAACTGAGACTGTAGTGCTCTTTTAGTTAAATCCAAACCGATAGCGACGGCACAAAACTGACCTTGTTGATACATAAAGCAAAGCTCAGCTTCATAATGTAAGGTTTCTTGATGGTAAGCGCGCAGTTGCTGTCCGATAGCCGCATTGGGTTTATTAAATAGTACCATATTATCAGGAATTTCATTTCCTAACTCACTGATATGCTCTACATAATTGCGTCCCACACAAATAATTTTTGAGGGGGTAATATAGCCTTCATCTACTTTAACCGATTTCATTTTGCGCTTCTCTCAAAATAAGGTAACGTACTATTTTAAAGCAGAACAGTGGCCATTTACTATACTTTCACTAACTTTAACTTGGTTTTAAAGCTACTTGTTGGTGTAACCTTAACCGTATCAGAAACTCTACGTCGCTGCTTAAAGCGGTCAAAGTCGACACTTTCCACCTCCAACTGCTGACTAATTTTCATAAATGTTTGGTAGTCTTCACGGGTAAATTCGTCGTCTTCCCTAGTAAGTAAACCATCAATATAAGCGCTATTACCATTTAAGGTAAGGTTTGCAATGGCGGAATAAGGCTCACCAAAACCATCGACACGTATTGCACGCACAGATTTCACTTCAAAAATCCATTTATCAATTTGAACATAACGGGAAAAAATGCCAGGAGCAGAGGGATTGTTCATTTGATGGCCTTAAATTCAGTATAAAAAAACCGACTGCATGGCTGGGAAGAAAAGCTTACAGTCGGCAAAAAGGGAGTAGTTAATTTGCAAAGATACGCATTTACGACAAAGATTTTTTCATTTTTGCTAGGTACTGGTTAAATTCTTGTTCGCTTAATTGTTTATCACCGTTAGTATCAAGTTGGCTAAAAAACTTCGTTAGGTTGTCATTTTTAGCTAATTCTTCTGCACTTAAGGTATTATTATTATCGGCATCATAGTCGCTGATCAATTGAGAGAAAGAGGATACTGGTTGCGCTACTTTTGGCAGGTCTTTATTCATATCATTGTTAGCAAACACAAAGTTTGAAGCAAGTGATGCAACAACGACAGTAATTGATAATTTTTTTAAGCTAAGATTTTTCATATTTTAATCCTTCTAATTGATTGATAGCACATCAACGAATATGCCCACCATGGCTAATGCCACATACGATGAACACTGCACACAGCATGCCAACTAGATAAGGTGCTGATTTATTTGAATTTAATAAAATTAATCAACAGAAACCAATGAAGATATGTCGTCTATTAGCAACAACTGAGGGCGGTGATAATTTATTAATGCTCACTAGCACCTATAAAAAAAATTAATTTAATTATAAAACATATAGTTATATAAATATCCACAACGAAAACCTTCTGTCTCTATTTTGAGACGGCGTTGTATTTTGTACGTTTTTAGCTAACACTACAGCTGTCTCTCAGCATTTAAAAAAGGCTTTTGCACGTATTGTGAGTAATTCAAAAACACCGCCAATTAGAGCTGGTAACAACAGCTTTTCGATAAAAAGCTTATCAATAAAGTCATTAACTTTATTAGGCTTTGGTTTAGTTGCGTTGCCGTTGGTTATTGCGTTAATTTTTGGTGCCTCACAAGTCAATACATTAGCTAAAAAAAGTGCTGATGCCATTACTGATATAGCGCACATATTGGATAATCTACAACTACTAAAAAGCAGTCAAATTAAAATGGAGCGCAGTGCTGGACAATATCTAGTATTGCGAGACCCGGCTTTGGCGATAAATTACCAGCAACAAAGTCGACAAATATTGCACGTTACTGAGCAATTAATTGCTGACAACCAAGACGCTAAATTACAGCAATTACTAAATGTGTACGCCCAAACCATCACCGCCTTAATTCAACGTACCATGCCAGAAGCTGAACAAAAATCTTCAACTGATAATACAATCATCAAACCGATACAGATCAAATTTAGTACCTTGACCCGCATTTATGAGCAGATTGTTCAGCGCAGTAATGAGCTTAGTACCTTACATATCAACAATATTAAACAAGCAGCACAAGCCACTCGGGATATTATGATACAGAGTTTAGTTATTATTCCGGTCAGTATACTCATTGCTGCCCTATTCATTTTCTTAATCACTAGTCCGCTTAAAATACTGCTGCAAAATATTTTTCGCTTACAACAAGGTGATTTTGATCATGAGATTAAAGTTACCGGCTCGCCAGAAATTCAAGAAATAGCACAAGCATTAGAAAATATGCGTACGCGCTTACAAGCATTAGAGTTACAAAAATCGAGTTTCATTCGCCATATATCACATGAATTAAAAACGCCATTAGCCGCAATTAGAGAAGGTACTGAGTTGCTATATGATAATAGTGTTGGTGAGCTAAATGCTGAGCAGCAGGAAATCTCACTCATCATTAAGACCAGCGTATTTCGCTTACAAAAACATATTGAAGATTTACTCGACTTTAATATTGTACTCGACTCAACAAGCTTGCAAGATTCAGAATCCATGGCGATTAATGATGTTATATATCAAGTGATGGCAGAGCGAAAATTAGATATAAAACGGAAAAAGCTTAGCTTTAATTATACCTTAAGCGAAATAGCGCTATTTAGTAATCGTAAACAGGTGGCGGTGATTATCGATAATATATTATCAAACGCAATAAAGTACTCTCCCAATGAGGGCATCATCGATATTTCGTCAACGCTGATCAATAACCACTTGGAACTTTTTATTAGCGACCAAGGCATAGGAATTTCGCCAATAAATCAAGAGAAAATATTCGATGCTTTCTATCAAGGTCCACCACCTGAGCATAGCTTAATTAAAGGCAGTGGCTTAGGCCTAACAATAGTTAAAGAGCTATTGCTGCGCCTCAATGGCAGCATCGAAATTTTACATCAACAAAGCGAGCAAATAGGGACTAAAATAAAAATTACCCTACCACGCGCTTTTCATCAAGAGAGACAAATTTAATGGTCAAATTTGGGCAGTTGTCACAAGCTATTATACTATTGAGCATGATGTTATTGCTGCTGCCCAGTTGCCAGGTTATTACCGGTAACGATAGTAACAATACAAGTTATGGCGAATATTATTTAGCCTTACAACAACTTGATCAGCAGCAGCTCGCTGAAGAAATTCACAAGCAACAGCTCAAGGTTGAGCAAAAAAAAATGAACAATAGCTATAGTAATTTTGACCCGAGAATAAAATTACTCTTGCTTTATAGCCTGCCAAAATCTCCTATTTACAATAGCTTCAACGCTAAATCACTGTTAAATCAATTGACCAGTGACGAAGACAATGCCGCATTTACTGATATTAATCCCAGTGAGCAGGCTTTTATTACCTTATTGCGCGATCAATTAAATCAGCGTTTACTGATGAGAAATCGTTTACTTGCCCAACAACATGCACAGCAAGAATTGGCATTACAACAGCAACAGCATTTAGTTGAACAAGTTCAGCTATTAGAGCAAACCATTAAGCAATTGAAAAATATTGAGCGAGCTATCGATAAAAGAGAGCAATAATCAACGGGGTAAGCCCCGTCAGCATCACGTGCACCGGCAAAAGCTTTAGCAATAATGAGATATCGAGAAAAACCAATGACTAACCTTAATCCGACCGTCGCTGAAAGCGACAATAAAATTCTCCTCGTTGATGACGACCCGAGCTTATTGCGCTTGCTTGGTATCCGCTTGTCTGCCGCAGGTTATCAAGTAGAGTCGGCAAATAATGCCAAAATAGCCTTGGGGCGATTAGAAAGCTTTCATCCACAACTAGTGATCAGCGATCTTAGGATGGAAGGTATGGACGGCATGGCGTTGTTTGAGCAAATTAGAGCTAAGCATCCTCATATTCCAGTGATTATTATGACCGCACATGGCACAATTCCTGATGCAATTAATGCTACTAAACAAGGGGTTTTTAGTTTTCTCACTAAACCTTTTGAAAGTAAAGAGTTACTGGAAATAGTGCATCAGGCTATTCGGCTGCAACCGGCTGAACTCAACTATAGTCAGGCGGATAATCAATGGCGCGAAAAAATCATTAGCCGTAGCACCATTATGGAGTCGCTTTTACAACAAAGTAAGCAGGTGGCAAAAAGCGACTTCAGCTTACTTATTCAGAGTCAAAGTGGCACAGGTAAAGAACTGCTGGCAAAAGCGATTCATTTGGCGAGTCCTAGGCATAAACAAAAGTTTACCGCCATTAACTGTGCGGCTATTCCTGAGCAGTTGTTAGAGTCAGAATTATTCGGTCATAGCAAAGGGGCATTTACCGGTGCTGAAAAAAATCATATCGGCTTATTTCAAGCAACGGATGGCGGTACGCTTTTTTTAGATGAAATAGGTGATATGCCCATGAGTTTTCAGGTAAAACTATTGCGTGCACTACAAGAGCGAGAAGTACGCCCCGTTGGCAGCACACAATCGATTAAAGTTGATGTGAGGATTATTTCCGCAACACATACAAATTTGCAACAAGCCATCATTGACAAAACCTTTCGTGAAGACTTGTATTACCGACTCAATGTCGTTGAATTAGAATTACCGCCCTTAGCTGAACGAAGAGAAGATATCCCACTACTTGCTCAGTACTTTTTAAGTAAGTCTGCAGAGCAATCACACATTACTATTTCTGGTTTTTCACAAGAGGCGATGGAAATGCTGATCAGCGCGGCTTGGCCGGGTAATATTAGACAATTACAAAATGTTGTTGAACAAACCGTCGCTTTATCTACTGAGCCATTAATCAGCGAAATGTTAGTCAAAAATGCCTTACGCGACAAAACCACTATTTTGCCATCTTTTGTCCAAGCCAGAGATAAATTTGAGCGCGATTATCTCGCCAAGTTGCTAAAAATCACCGAAGGCAATGTCTCACAAGCCGCAAAAATTGCGCAAAGAAATCGTACTGAATTTTACAAATTACTCAATCGTCATCACCTTTCGGCAGAAGCCTTCAGAGCAGGGTAAATAAGCGACAACAAACGACAGCACTTAGCTGCTTAAGATGATTAAAATAGTGACATAACACCTTGTAAAGCAGCTAAAAAAGCCATTAAACAAGATATTAAGTCTTTTTCTGATGAGTTCTTAGGTGAGTACGCTAGTTAATAGCCAGTAATTCAACATCAAAAATCAATAATGAACCGGGCGGAATTTTACCTGTTTTGTTATTGCCATAAGCAAGTTTTGCAGGAATAAACAAACGCGTTTTTTCACCCACAACCATCAGTTGTAATCCTTCGGTCCAACCTTTAATGACCTGATTTAAACCAAAGCTGATCGGTTCATTTCTCTCAACCGAACTATCGAATACCGTGCCATCAAGTAAAGTACCGTGATAATGCACTTTTACTTTTGAACGTTGGATAGGGTAAGTGTCTCCCTGCCCTGCAGTTAAGACCTGATACTGCAAACCTGAGGCTGTTTCAATTACCCCTTCTACCTGTTTATTATTTTGTAAAAACTCGCTCGCTTGCACGGCATTCACTTGCGCTATTTCACGGTTAGCATTATTGCGCACGAAAAAGCTAATAATTAACCCCAGCACTATAATTAGCATAATATATTTAGTCATTTTTATTCCTTGTTATTGTTTTTTATGTTTTTTTATGAATATTTCGCCATTAAAAAGTGCTACTTATCAATGCCGTCAACCTCAGTCTGGCTAAGCTTTCTACTATTTCCTAGCGCCAACTGACCATCAAGTGGCAAATTTCCAATCGAATATCGATGTAAAGCGACAACGGGATTACGAAAGCGCCCAAACATTCGCTTAATTTGATGATAACGACCTTCAACAAGCTCAACTTGTGCTTGATAATCTGAAATAATGCTTAACTTTGCAGGTTTAGTGGTTAAGTTTTCAAATTCGAAATACATGCCATCGGCAAATGCGGCAATATATTCTTGGTTCAGTTTATTTTTTAAGGTGACAACATAGCGTTTCGTTACTTTTTTCTCAGGCAAAGTTAAACGCTCAGACCAACGGCTATCATTGGTCAAAAGCACCAAACCTGATGTATTAAGATCAAGACGACCAACAATATGCAGCTCATTTTTATACGGGTATTCAAGTAAATCAATAACCGTTTTGTGTTTTTCATCTCGGGTGGCACAGACCACGCCAATAGGTTTATTCAGCATAATGTAATGGGCTGAGTTTGCTTGGATCACCGCGCCATCAAGTGTTACGTGGCTAAAGGTATCAATGATTTCATCAATATCGTGGGCGATAACGCCGTTAATTAGCACCCTGTTTTGCGCCAACATCAGTCGCACATTTTTGCGACTGACCTGACAATATTGCGCCAAAAACCGATCCAATCTGGCGGTATTTAACGCCATAGTAATGCCACATGACAGTGCATAAAGACTACACCAGATCCTTGATAAGATGAATGTCGCGTTGCGGGAATGGGATTTTAATATTGGCTTTATCTAACGCGAGATAAATTTCTTTATAAGCTTTGTATTTGGAGCTGTATAAATTTTCTGTTGGGGTCCACAAACGTATGCCAATATTGATAGCACTATCAGCAAAAGCGTCGATACCTATCAATGGCTTACGGGCTTTACTGACAATATCCAATTGACCTATCACCTCTTCGAGCATGGCCACTACTTCTAACGGGTTTTCGCTATAATCAATACCGACACTCAACGCTAATAATGAATCCTGTTTTGAGTTGTGTAACACTTCACCAACGATATGTTTATTTGGAATGGTAATTTCAACGTTATCTTCATCAGTTAATATCGTATACGCCAATAAGACTTCTTTAACTAGTCCGGTAACGCCTTGCACGGTAATGGTGTCTCCGACAACAAAAGGTCGGATAATTATAATATTAAAACCCGCAGCATAGTTAGACAACAAGCCTTGTAATGCTAAACCAGCACCTAGTGAAATTGCACCTATTGCGGCAATAAATGGCGTAACACTAATACCTAATTTACCTAAGGCTATTATCGCGATCATCACCACAATTAACATTTTACTGGCATTGGCCAAAAAACGACTTAAGGTAACATCAAGCTTATGTCGCTCACATAACCGTAAAACAATGTTCGCTATCTTGCCGGCAAAAATAAAACCAATAATAAGTATGATTAACGCGCCAATTAATTGAAAACTGTAATTGGTAAAAAACTCAACAATAATATTGTAAATCCGGCCAACTTGGTCAATTTCATTTTTAAGTAAGCTTGCAGGGTCTAAGGTTTTAATCACCTGTTCAGTGGTGCTTTCGGCGCTAGATTCAGCCATAAATTCATTCCATATCGTGTATGTTGCTCAGTGCAGCTATCTTACGACAATTTAGCGCCATATTTACAATATTATTAGCGATTAATGGCTAAAATTTCTGACATTAAGTGCTAATACAAGCTTAATTAATATCCATTGCGCATAGTTAAGTAATTTCAGAACATTTGCCGCTAGAATTAACCATGCTTGGCTGATATCAGCGAGGATAATAAATGACCACTAACCAATGATGCTGAAATCATTATTACAAAACCATTGCGTAACTAACAAAATTCACGCTAGAATCCAGCCACGTTTAAAGCTAGTTAAAAAATTAAACGTATTGACTTGTCGGAGTGCCAAAGGGCTGAGATCGCGAAAGCGGGATCCGTAGAACCTGATTAGATTAATATCTGCGAAGGGAACAAGTGAGTAAACTCATAGTCGTCGAAAAACGTCGCTATGATATTTGCTCCTCGTTACTACCCCCATAAAGCTCCGCCTATTTTTTATAAAATAAAAGGCGAGAGAACATGAGTTCAATTTCAAGACGCGAGCGTCGAAATCAAGCAACCCAGTTTTTAAAAAATGTTGCTGATCAATCATTCCCAAATTCAAAAAAAGTTTACGTTGCTGGTGAAATACACGACATTCGTGTTGGCATGCGCGAAATAACCTTGTCTGACACCTTAATTAATGGCAACAATGCCAAGTCTAGCTATGAAAAAAACCCACCGCTATGTGTTTATGACACTTCTGGCTTTTATACCGATGACGCCGTCGATATTGATGTTCACAAAGGTATTCCACGCTTACGCGATAGCTGGATTGAGTCACGCAACGATGTAGAGTTTTTACAAGAAAAAACATCTACCTATAGCCAACAACGTTTAGCCGATGAAGGTCTTGACCATATTCGTTTTGAACATTTACCCAAAGTACGTAAAGCCAAACCTGGTAAAAATGTTACTCAAATGCATTATGCTCGCCAAGGTATTGTCACGCCTGAAATGGAATATATCGCTATTCGTGAGAATATCAAACGCCACGAAGTTAAAGACCAAGTATTACTGCAACAACATCAAGGGCAAGCGTTTGGTGCCAGCATTCCCGAGCAAATCACTCCAGAGTTTGTCCGTGATGAAGTTGCCAGAGGTCGGGCGATAATTCCGGTCAATATTAACCACCCTGAAGTAGAGCCGATGATCATCGGTCGCAACTTTCTGATCAAAGTAAACGCCAATATCGGCAACTCAGCGGTAACATCTTCAATTGAAGAGGAAGTAGAAAAACTGGTTTGGTCAACCAAATGGGGCGCAGATACTGTGATGGATTTATCAACCGGACGCTATATTCACGAAACCCGCGAATGGATAATTCGTAACTCTCCTGTGCCCATTGGCACCGTGCCCATTTATCAAGCGTTAGAAAAAGTGAACGGTATTGCTGAAGACCTGACCTGGGAAATATTTCGCGACACCTTAATTGAACAAGCCGAACAAGGCGTTGATTACTTTACTATTCATGCAGGGGTATTACTGCGTTATGTACCGATGACCGCCAAACGAGTTACCGGTATTGTTTCTCGTGGTGGTTCAATCATGGCGAAATGGTGTTTAGCGCATCATAAAGAAAATTTCCTCTACAGCCACTTTGAAGATATATGCGAAATTTTAAAAGCCTATGATGTTTCATTTTCGCTCGGTGACGGCTTACGCCCTGGCTCCATTGCCGATGCCAACGATGAAGCACAGTTTTCAGAATTACGTACGTTAGGCGAATTAACCAAAATAGCTTGGCAACATGATGTGCAAACCATCATCGAAGGCCCCGGCCATGTGCCCATGCATATGATCCAGCAAAATATGACTGAGCAACTGAAACATTGTGGTGAAGCGCCATTTTATACCTTAGGACCACTGACAACTGATATAGCGCCAGGTTATGACCACATTACGTCAGCTATCGGCGCGGCCAATATTGGCTGGTATGGGTGCGCCATGCTTTGTTATGTCACCCCAAAAGAGCACTTAGGTTTGCCAAATAAAGAAGATGTTAAAGAAGGCTTAATGACCTACAAAATTGCCGCGCATGCTGGTGATTTAGCCAAGGGCCATCCGGGCGCGCAAATTCGCGATAATGCTATGTCAAAAGCGCGCTTTGAGTTTCGTTGGTACGATCAATTCAATATTGGCTTAGACCCTGAAAGAGCGCGCGCTTACCACGATGAAACCTTGCCGCAAGAATCAGGCAAAGTTGCGCATTTTTGTTCTATGTGTGGCCCTAAATTTTGTTCGATGAAAATATCGCAAGAAGTTCGCGATTATGCCGCTAGCTTAAGCAATGATGCCGACAATAACGCTAGCAGTGAACAAAGTATTGCCATCAAACTGCTTGATGAAACTATCAGTATTTCAGCGCAGGGTATGGCGGAAAAATCAGCTGAGTTTAAAGCCAGCGGCAGTGAGATTTACCAGCCGGTTGAAAAGCCGTTAATGGCCAACTAACTTAACTATGGCAACCATCGCTATTATTGGCGCCGGCCTGATGGGTCGCTTACTAGCCTTGTCGTTAAATCGACAAGGCTACCAAGTCACGCTATTTGATAAAGACCAAAAAAACGGCCAACAAAGCGCCGCTTATGCGGCTGCCGGTTTATTAACCCCGCTTGGCGAAGCTATACACTGCCCAGCCAATATTGTTGCTATGGGTTTTGCCGCCTTATCGTTATGGCCAAAACTACTGAGTAC
>TARA_R110000737_G_scaffold49019_1_pt1 | contig 12803 bp, 17 predicted proteins | sample TARA_R110000737 | Tara Oceans TARA_R110000737 (sample SAMEA4398027) | marine metagenome | biome: Polar Biome; feature: [SRF] surface water layer (ENVO:00010504); material: water (ENVO:00002006), including particulate matter (ENVO:01000060) such as... | depth 5 m
ATAATATTTAGAGCTTTCGCGGAATAGTTTAAGTTTTCTTTTAAAACGCGAAAATTGTTACTTTCGTGACCGCATTGAGCCATAAACATAGCAATTCTATTAGGAGTGTCTATTTCATATTGCGGCAACATCGCTTGAAGAGGCTTCACCCAATCTTCCCATTCATCGTTACCTTTGAGAAGCTGACTTACCTGTTGTTTATTTAAGATCATTTTATTCCCCTTATTTCTCAATTTTTTTGAGTTTTTCTACCGATCTCAAACCGCCTAAACCTAACATGCCCATCATAACAGTTAAAAGACTGCCCATATCAAAACTAGGCAATTCTGGCATATCAACACCAGCGGCTGTTACACCAAAGACTATAAGTGGTTGCAGTACAAAATGATAAGCAAAAGCAAATCCGCATACCCATCCTATGAATGGTCGCCAACCGCCCTTAAATAAAGACCCACTAGAGGCTTCTGCTTTGTTTATCTCAAGTTGCCCCATTAGAGCTTGTTGAGCGTGCTGGTCGGACATTGTGGCGATCTCATGGGCTAACGCGGCCTTTTGATCTTTATCTTCAATAACTTTATCTAATAACCCAGTAACTGGTCCAATTAAACTTGCTAACATTATTGCATTCTCCTTTTATCAAGTAATTCTTGCAAATCCTTTTTCTTAGTACCTCCATCGTACATCCATGCAAAACCTTCATCTATGAGCATTTGGTTTAATGATACTGTTTCATCAGGGTTCATATACAAATACCCAATCATTCTTCCAAACTTACCATCTTTTTCAGTTCTAACAATTAATTTATCAGCGTTCATAACTAAGCTTTTTAAATAATCTTTAGCTTGCAGGCCTAGTTTCTTTTCTTCCAAGTCTCTAGTTCTGCTTTCTGGAGTATCTATACCACCTAATCTGACACGTTCTTTCTTTGTTAAATCAAAACCCAAATCAATTTCAACATCAATGGTATCACCATCAACAACTTTTAAAACATTTTTTACAAAATATTGGTACATGATTAATCACCATTTTTTGGCTTAGAGCCACCCATTTTAGTTACACCAAAGAAAACACCGACGACACCAGCAACACTTAAAAAGTATATACTAGCCATATCACCGATAATATTTGCGGCTTTGTCCAATCCAAGCCCAGAAGTTGCTACAACTCCAACTGGATATAACAACATGCCCCATAAACAGAACCATGCCATAGCTCTTTGTGAGTCACGTTGAGCATCTTCGTCTTCCATAACCTTACGGCGATTTTCAAGTTCTAGCGCGTTCCATTCTGACTTATCAATAGTACCGCTACCATCTGTATCAATTTTATCAAACTCAATCATTTTATTTACTCCTAATTTGCTAGGGGATTATCTAAAGCCCTTTGCACCAATTCTTTCAGCCGAGCTTCTAACTCTGCCATATCACCTTTTTGCGTAGTTCTTAGCCGTTCTCTTTGCGTTTCGAAGCGACCAGATGCTTTATCAATCATGTCGCGGACTTGATCTACAACATTGCGAACCAATGTCTCTGTTCTATCCGCTTGCTTTTCAATTCTAAGAATGTCATTTTTTAAACTGTTCTTAATATCGCGTGTATAATCTATTCCTTGTTCTGATTTTTCGGTTAATGCTGTTATCTTATTATCTATAAACCTAATTTCAGCCTGATATTCGTCTAAATCAAGTCCAGCGACAGCTTCTATCCTCTGGTATAACACAAAACCGCCGTAAAGTCCCCCTACAACAGTGCTAATAAATGCCAAAATTGCCATAATTGAAGCAAAAGTTAGCTTCATGCCACCAACTTTAAGCTCTTTATCAGCTAATCCGTCTATTTCATCTGCTATTTTTGTAGTATCGACCATCATTCAAACTCCAAATTTTCAGTTTGTAAGTTTCTAAGTTCTTCAATTTCATCACGTAATTTTTGAATTTCCAACCTACGCTGTGAAAGCTCTATTTGATAAAGATCATTACAATTAATACGCGATTTTGGTTTATCTAATGGTATTACTATTCGGGCATAAACACCAATATCTCTACCTTTGCTGTTTGTATCTAATCCAGAAAGAACACCTGTAACACCATATTCAAGATTTACTCCACCGCCCACTGCATTACTGCAACGCATATTTCCTGTTGAAAAGCTGTCAGATTGATAATTCATAGGTGGGCTTGGCAATGAAAGAGACAAAGAGCTACTTTCAGCTAGTGCTGAACTAGACATAATAAGAAGTGCAAATACAAATCTCATAATGGTTCTCCACCTAATTTTGAACATACGATGGACGAAACTATCGCCCTAGAACTATTTGATTTTAAAATTTTTGAAGCTGTGCAAATATAAACTGCCTTTTTTAAATCAACTTTTCTTAAATAAACATCAAAATCTATTTTTTCTTCATAACCTATTTTTATTATTTTTCTTTTTGTAGTAAAATCTATTTCATTAAAATTTTTGTCAAATAGACCAACCTCATAATAATTTATTTCTTTTCTTCTATTTAATAGCTGTAATTGTACTTTAACAACGCCTTTTACGTGCGATGTAAATACTTTTGGATATGCTGGGGTTTGCTCATGGGCTTGAGCATATGACCCCAACATAAGAAATAAGGCGAGAAGCTTTATTTTGGTATACACGTTGCAACAACTGATGCTGTATATGTACCGCCTGTAAATGGCTTTGCTGAACCATAGACTGCACTAGAAGCTGTAGAAAACCATGTAGACCCTGCCAATGTAAGATCAAAAATCGTAGTATTATTTACCACCACTTTAGCGGCTTCATATGCTGACATGCCAGCAACAGATGTTTGCGTAACGCTGGTACTTCCCGTCCATGCAACTGTGTCTGATAAAGATGGGGATGAACTAAAAGAAGTTGGATGTGTAATATTAGCCGTATAACTATCAGCTATAGAAACATCATATCTAATAACTGGCAATATACCACCATCGGCTGGGGTTGTGCTTAATTTGCTAGCAATAGGGTTTCCATATACGCCTGATTTAGTTGTTTGTATTACGCACTTGGCTTCGACACTTCCAACAATGTCAACATTAGCGACTGCTGGGCAAGCTAGTAATATAAAAATTGTACTTAAATATTTCATAATTCTTTTCCTTTTAATCATATTGCAAGTCTACTAATTCTTTATGCAGAAGTTGCTGTGCTAAATTATTTCTTAAACCTTTTTTATTATCTGGCAAATTACCACCACTTAAAATTACTGTATCCTTATATATACCACCATTTATCTTAGAATTATAGTAGATGTCTATATTGGTTTGTGAGTTCATTGCGCTGATGATCTGCAATTGACCCTGATCAAGTGTAAGTGTTAATGCATTTTCAGCTTGAGCTAGACCTAATTCTATTCTTGATTGCTCTTTTTCTTCATCTTCATCATCACGCTTTGCTTCATCTTCATCATAATCTGCATCAACTTTTTCATCTAAATTTTTAGTAACAGAATCATCATCTAGTGCATTGTATATTTCATATTCAATAACAGGCGGTACTGGTTGCCTATATCCGGCGCATGATGGGTCAGCTTGTGGGTTAAAGCATTTATCTAACCTGTAGCTGTATATTACAATAGCATCAGTTACTTCGCCTGTTCCTTCTACCTCAATTGAGCCATTACCCCAATGAGCTGATGGTATATTGGGCAATGAAAAAGATTTTGCGATTGTATTGCTTGGAACTCCTGACCAATCGTCAGTTTCTTTAAATGTGTATCCATCGCCAGTAGCATTTAAATTTCCAACATGAACAAGCATGTCGTCTTCTGGATTTTTTACAGTAGTATATTTGTAAATTAACCCATTAACATCTAAACCAATGCCTTCTGGTAATACATTAGCCATAGTCCAGCTTAAAGAAGCCCCAGCGGCGTTTCCAGTAGTTCCGTATTTGTATGGCTCACATTGCGAGTAAGAGGGCAAGAGTGCTAAGAATAACGCCCAACCCAATTTTTGTTTCCGTATTATCATCAAATATATTCCTCATTGGACTATTTTGCTCATATTCAATTTGATCTTCAACGGCTTGCATTTCCCATGCTAACCTAGCTTTATCCCCCACCATCCCATCCTTGGGACAGGGTGTCCCAGCGTTGAGCATTGCGTCAAAAACGGTTTTATCACTGCACATAATACTTACTGCTGAAACGCGCATTCCCATATCATACATAATGGCGGCTTTTTTGAGCAATAAGCAGTTTTCTTCCGTAAAAGTTTTCCCTGCGCTGATACCTAATATCTGCGTTTGAACTGCACCAGCAACACCAACAGTACATAAATCTGAATTACTATTGCTTATATTTGGGGTAATCGCTGATGGTGGTGGGCTATTTACAGTCGTTTTCATAGTACCACTTGAAATTACTTCAGAAGTGCTTTCAGTAACAATTGGGTCATTTGCTCTAGCAAGACCACCAATTAAAAATCCAATCAAAACTAAGATAAAAAATAATGAAATCCTCATTATAAACCCCTCCTAGAGTTATAATCTTGATTTAAACTCCGACCAGACTGCAAATGAAACAAATCCAAGTACAAATATTGTAATCCATCTAATAGCAGTTTTCCAAACTGAGCTTTTAGTTTGCCTCCAACCTTCAAGCAAATCACGTAATTCTTTTACATCATGCACAGCATTTTCGTCGTGCAAGCCAATTCTTGACAATGCTCTATCAGAACCTTTTTCTGCGGCCTCTAGTATTAAAGCCTTTAATTCGGTTCTTGTTATACCATGCATTTTTTCCTCATCAGACGATGTCATCTGTTATCTCTACATCAATAAATTGATTATTAGGAAAGGTTTCTATTTCTCCACCTGTGTATGTAACTTCAAATTCACACTCAAAAGAACCAATAGTATCAGTGTCTCCTGTAGCCCATTGATAATAAACAATCCCGTTTGACGCGTCTGATATTGTAGCGGTAGCATCAATTTTAACTGTAGAACTTCCAATTGGACGCATGTGAAATCTCACCGATGTTGAGGTCAAATTAACCACAGCATCAGTTCCGTCTTTTAGTGTTACCTTTAATGCAGGTGATGTATCATTTTGTTTTATAAAGAACGCCATGTCTTTTCCTTACAACTTTTACGCGGCTATTTCAACGCTATTTGGTTTCTGAACTATTAATGTACCAGTGTTGGGGTCACTAACTACTAATTGTGCTAGGCTTATACTCTCTAAACCTTCTTCTGCAATTCTGCCTAATGCCGCATCATATACTAGCGTTGGTATTGTGGGAGCTCCGCTTAAAATATTATTCGCATTAAATTCGTGACGTTGCACCAAGGTAATTTCTGCTACCACAGGACGACCAGTAAGTAAGCGATCATTCTCTAATTGGTGACCTTGGTTAAATGTAGCTTCATCAATAATGAAAGCTGAAGATAAAAGTTCATTCGTAGTAAATGTTTCTTCCTCTGATGCAGAAACTTCTTCAACTATAGGAGGGGCGGTGTTTAAATTTGCAGTTGAGATAATATGGTCGCAAATCATCACAACCTCTGCAATATCAGGAGAAGAACCTGTTATATCATCTCCAGAAAGGATATTTTCTTCTGTAATATCGGCTTCATCAGGTATATATGCGCTTGAAACTAACGTAGTACCAGAAAGTGCATTTTCTTCGGTAATATCAGCAGTGCCCAGAATTGGTTGCAAAGTTACTAGATTTGTTGTTTCAAAAGTTTCTGTTTCAAAAGCTGTTGAATTAGGTACTGATGGACTGCCTGTATTAATGTTCAAGCCATCAAAATTATGACCTTGAATGATAGTAGAGCCAGATATAGCCACGCTTCCAGTTTCTAAGTCTGAAGTTGAGAATGTTTCATCTTCTGACATTGATTGTGCTGGTACAGAAGGAACTCCACTTAATAGCTCGCCAGATTGCACCGCATGATCCTGAAGGATTGTAGCTGTAGCTACTAATGGTGCGCTTGAAGAAAGTTCACCCGTAGTAAATGTTTCCTCTTGGCTAACAAATTGATCTGGAACATCGGGAGCGCCTGAAAGCAATTCACCAGTGTTAAATAGATGCTCTTGAGCCATAGTCGTTAGTGATGGGATTGGCCTGTTAGAAACTAAATCAAATGCAGAGAAGGTTTCATCTTCAAACATTGTTGCAATTTCAACATCAGGAGCTCCAGAAATCAGTTCATTAATTGATATTACATTAATTTGATCAAAAGATGTAGTTCCGACAGTCGGCAATCCTGAAGTAATACTATTTGCGCCGAAGCCATATGTTATTGTAACATCAGCCGTTGCTAAAACTGGCGCACCGGCGTCTAAGTTTCCAGACGCAATTTCATATTTTTCTGTGCCAGCATCAGCAAAAGGCGAACTTGCAAAGGTACTAGCACCAAAAGACATTATAAAACTCCTATTTACTTATTGCATATATATCATCTTTTTCCGTGTAGACCAAATAACCATTTTCTTCTAGCTTTGAGCATAACAGAATATCATCAACGTGCTTGTGCTCAATCTTAATAAATCTTGGCTTTATTCGAAAAGAATAATCCATGATAATGTTAAGCTCATGGCCTTCTGTATCTATCTTCAGAAAATCGACATAATCCACAAGGGACATAACATAGTCTAGGGTAGAACAACCAACAGTAATCTTTTCTTCGAAGTCACCTTTTCTATCAGGGTGTTCACTTAATTTGTATCCAATGTGGTTTTCAGAAATAATATGAGAACAACCAGTTAGCCAGCCTTCATCACGCGCTACAAGCATTTCTAAAGCGCCATTATTATCTGATACAGCGTGATTTCTTACCTCAACATCGTATCCTTCATACTGTTTTTTTACACTCTCATAAAGGTATGGTACTGGCTCAATGCAAATTCCTTTCCAACCTGACTTCGCAAGAGGAAGGCATGTATTGAAATCAGCTGAACCAATCTCAACGAATGTTTTAACCATTTACGTCACCACTATAACGACTTGTCCACATAGTTAGACTATATTTCACACCAGATTTTAATTCATTTACATGGTGTCCATGTGTAACTTGTGCTGGGAATAAAATACATTGACCATTTTTTACGTTAATATTTGAAAAATCCTGCCTTGGGAAAATTAGTTCTGCGCCCTCATAATTGCCATTTAGTTTGACGCTACCAGTTACTAAAGATGCATCTGTATGTAATGCCAAAGAAGTTTGAGTATCTGTTGCATATCTCATGGTAAAAGCATCTCTAAGGCCATAATGTTCCATTGGTGGCCAAAACTTTTCGGAAATTTTCCCTAACTTTTCATGCCAAAGCCTTTCGTATTCATGCCATAAACCTAATTCTTTAAGTCTTATTTCTTGCGCTGGAAACTTATCGCCCTCCATAGCGCCCCAATTTCCACGGCTTTCAGACTTATCTATTAGAAATTTACATTGGTTTTCAGTTAAAAAATCTGTGACTAATATATCTTTAGCAACTTCTTCATAACCTAAAGTCAAATAATATGGGCTTACAACTTCTGCCTCTGTTTTTGTAAATCCAAATTTTCTTGCCATTTCTACAAAAAAATCTTTAGCCGAAACTCCACCATTGCCATGATATATACATCCACAACATTTAGTTTCATCATTCCATAGCTGATTATTAACAATTTTTACATTTTTATCATGATTTTGAAAAATATAAGCTTCAAAGTCTAATACAACTTTATAACCAGTAAAACCATCAAGCGTATTTACTAAATGGTATCTCTGTTGACAATAAAGTTGATCATCACCATTAGCCGGTTCAGTTATTGGCAATGATATAAAGTGATGCAAGGCTTTAACTGTACCTATATAGCAACCACTATTTAAATATTTATATTTTGTACCCGTATCTCCCCATTTATGGGCAGTATCTCTATCAGGCCAACATTCACTTTCAGCACCAAATACTATATCAGCGCCCATTTGATGGTATCTTTCAAGTACATTTAAAGGTTCATCCGCAAAGAACGTATCGTACCCATCTAAATACAGGATAATTGCATCATCTGGTGCTGTTGCAAGATATTCATTGACCAATTGTATCTTTGGCATACCAGCAAGACCTTCCATTGGGTCTCGCCAAGGGTGATCTTTCCCAAGGTTTACTACCTTTACGCCGTATTTTTCCGCAGATTGCTCTAAAGCCCACATTTTTGAGTGTTCGGTTGCTACAGTAACAATTCGAAAGTCTTTTTTATTATTTTGCGTCATGTTATCCTCCTCTATAGTTGATGGTCTTTGTGACCTTGGTATTTGTTTAACAATTTCTGGACGATAAAAATAGTTAAAACTGCCTTTTAACTTTAAGGGCAACCACTCATCTGCTGGTATAATCGCATTGGGAAAGCCATTTATAAGCTCTAATGCGGTTGTTGGAGTTATGGCATAAGCATGAGCATTGTACCAATATCCCAGAGTATTCTCTCTATAGCCTAGCCAAACGCTATGGTGAGATTTTAAAATTTCTTCGATTTCGGAGACATCAAAACTAGAGAATACTGCGTCTTCTTCCAAAATTATTCCAGAAACGCCAGATTTTGCAATTTTCTGCCAGACGCGTAAATGACTCACAGAGCAACCGAACTCTGATTTAAGCAACCTTCGGTTATGTATTGGGTCTAACCAAGCTCTATCGGGCTTACATCCGGTTTCAGCCTCTAAATCTTCCCAACTTTTCCCCCTTGCGTCAAAAGCATCGCAATAAAGGGAAATTTGGTAGACTTTCATTAGTTATTCCTGATAATTTTAACCAGTGATATTTGATAGATTATGGTACGAACTCTACCCATTCCTCGCCTTCCTCATCCCATCGAAACATCTTGTCTCCATCAACAGGGATAGGTACAGGTGGTTCCCACGTATAAGTTTCTGTGTTTAAGACCCACCCTTTAAATGTAGGTTGACCATAAAATAAATCATTATCTATATCATAAGTTCCACCAATAGAAGCAAAATTCATCCTTAGAGGTGTTCCGCCTAATGTATGAACTCCCCCCTGAGTATTGTATGAAGTCTTTATCCAAGCTCCAGCACTATCGTCAATGAACGTATCAAAGAAATCCGCTTGAGCAACTATTATTTTAATAACTTTACCATCTAATACTTTTGCGTAATGTCCCATTGTTTATCCTATTCAAATGTAAATGTTCCTGATGAGGTGAAGGTGTGGTACGTGTAACCTCCAGAACTTGTTATAGTTCCTCCAGTAGCTAAAGTAGAACTAGATTGGTATCTTATAATACATATTCCACTACCGCCAGTGGTTTTAACACTGCTGTTGTAACTAGAACCACCACCACCTCCACCAGTGTTAGTTGCTCCGTTAGTCCCTGCGTTACCAGAGTTACCTCCATTACCACCGCCTCCAGAACCACCTTGCCTATCATTAGAAGGACCAGTTACCCAGAAAGAACCACCGCCTCCGCCAGCATAAGTAGTTCCATTTAGCCATGTGTGTCCACTACCACCATTTTGAGTACCATTTCCGCCAGTTCCAGCACTACCTGCGCCACCACCTGCGCCCGGATAGTAAGCACCGCCTGCAGTACCGCCGTTGTGCCCTTGACCTGTTGCTCCAGAGCCACCAGCACCACTGTTGTTAGAACCACCGCCTCCAGAGCCACCAGCACCACCAGTTTGGCCATTATTGAAACCTTGTCTACCAGCACCACCGCCTACTGCTGTAGGTATACCTGTAGTAGTTATCGTACTATTATTACCAATCTGTTGATTTGAACCACCTGCACCTATTACTATAATATTAGCTACATCGGACTCTACAGTAGCTGTAGCTCTAACAGCACCACCAGCACCTGCTCCTGAGCCAATATTTGAACCACCACCACCTCCACCAGCTACAAGTAAAACCTCTATAGGTAATGTAGGGGCTATAAACAATTTCCACCATTGCCCATTATCATATCTAAAACTAGCATTACTTGTAGTATCATAGTACAACATACCATTCTGGGGACTTGAAGGTGCGCTACTAAGGTTAGCTAATCTTAATGTGCTATTAAGTGTTACAGCACCTGTAAACGTGCCACCACCAAACGGGTTACCGCTTGAACCTGTATTACCAAGTTCACCTTTTTGCCCCTTGGAACCAGTTCCGCCCGTTGTCCCAGTTCCTCCTGTAGCGCCCTGCTGTCCTTTTTGACCCTTTTGACCAGTAGTTCCTGTAGTTCCTGTAGTTCCAGTTTGTCCCTTCTGGCCTTTAGCGCCGGTGTTTCCTGTTCCACCAGTTCCACCCGTTGTGCCTGTATTTCCTGTTTGTCCCTTTTGCCCCTTTGACCCAGTTCCACCAGTTGAACCGCTAGCACCAACTTCTCCTTTTTGGCCTTTTGCCCCTGTTGAGCCATTAGCTCCTACTTCACCCTTTTGACCTTTTGAGCCTGTAGTTCCAGTATTACCAGTATTACCTGTAGTACCAGTATTGCCAGTAACTCCAACTTCGCCCTTCTGACCTTTAGCACCAGTTCCGCCTGTAGAGCCATCTGAGCCAACCTCACCCTTTTGACCTTTAGCTCCAGTAGAGCCGCCACTACCCGTTACGCCAACTTCGCCTTTTTGTCCCTTTGCGCCAGCACTGCCTGTTACGCCTGTATTTCCAGTCTGGCCTTTTTGCCCCTTTGAGCCTTGAGAACCATTAGAACCTGTATTACCTTGGATACCTTGGCTACCTGTAGCACCAACTTCGCCCTTCTGGCCTTTAGAACCAGTTGAACCTGTCCCTCCAGCAGTTCCGACCTCACCTTTTTGTCCTTTTGAACCTGTCCCTCCGGTTACTCCGACCTCACCTTTTTGCCCTTTAGCCCCCACACTGCCTGTAGTGCCGACTTCGCCCTTCTGGCCTTTAGAGCCTGTACTGCCAGTAGTTCCGACTTCGCCTTTTTGCCCTTTAGAACCTGTTGTCCCAGTTAATCCAGTTGAACCTGTAGCACCCGCCGCGCCAGTTAAACCAGTTTGTCCCTTTTGACCTTTAGCCCCCGCGACACCCTGATTTCCAATTTCACCCTTTTGGCCTTTTACCCCTTGGTCTCCTTGTGAGCCCGTTGCCCCAGTAGTACCAGTAGTTCCGACTTCACCCTTTTGGCCTTTAGTACCTACGCCTCCTGTATCCCCCGTAACACCTACTGCACCTTTTTGTCCTTTTGAACCAGCGCTTCCAGCGCTTCCAGCTGTTCCGCCTTGACCTTTTTGTCCCTTAGTCCCCTGAAGGGCGGCGTTAGTGACAGTTGCTTTGCGCCACGCACCTTCACTAGCATCATATACAGGGATAATATCGCTTCCAGCGATTGTTGTTTCAGTTGTAAATCCAGTCAGCACTGCGCTAACATTAGTGCCATCAGTTACATCAGCTCCGTCTTCTACATTTAAAGCAGTAAGGAGTGAGCTTTTAGTTATAGAGCCAATTAATCCAACGACTGATTGTACTGCATCTGTGTTATCATGCTTAGACCAGTTATTAGCAAAAGTAGTAGTAGAAGCGTTATCTGTAGTTGCAACAATGTTATCTCCAACATGGAAAGCAACGCCATTTACAGTTCCAGCTACAGAAACATAATAAAACCACCCTGTTTGCGCACCTGATGGAAAACTACCAGATGATGCATCCCAATCGCCCTTATATACCATACCATTAGCAAGAGCCGCTATATCAGTTTCCATTTGATCAAGGTCAACAGCTTGCGTAACAGAAACTAAATCTAGCTTAGTACCATCTGTTGCAACATCTCTACCATCAAAGGTGCTGTTAGTTGTGATAGCCCCTGTCATAACACCGCCAGCTTTAGGTAAAGCATTGTCTGCTGTAACCCCATCAGCCGCTACATTACGTCCGTCTACTGTACCGCCAGATAAGTTTAAATTACCGCTTGCATCTAAGAAAGACGCTTTAGAGGAAGGCTGAGTTACAAATATTAATTTTTCACCAGCAGTCCAGCTTACCGCATTATTACTATTCGTTGATGATAAAATAGTAGTTCTAGCTAGAGTTGTGCCAGATGCAGTATATGTGCCGATACCGACTTCCCAATAAGTCCCGTCAGTAGCGGCATAATATGTTGTATTTCCATCCCCAATTGCTGAGAAGGTTTGAAATCCTGCCTCCGCCCCTGCCAATGTGTAAGCGCCAGTTCCAGTGGTAGTTGAACTTTCTTTTACGCGATCTTTTACTACAAGCGCCATAGGCAAAACTCCTAATTAATCTTACGCTGGGTCAGGGATACCAATATCAAATGAAGCCAAAGTAAATGTGTTGCCGTTTGTTACAGCCTGAGAAGCCGTTAAAGCCGCTGTTGCCAACAAACGTGAGTTTGATGTGTCCACAATTGCGTAGTGTGTAGCTGTCCCAGTTCCAGTAATTGAACCATCAGAAACTGCGCCTACAGTAACTTTTCTACCACCGCCAGTACGATCAGATGGTGCGGCTATTGAAAGGCTTGTTGAGTTGCCCAAGGCATAAGTTGCATTCGCCTCAGTGTAAGTAGTTGCTTCCTGAGAAGTAACCACAACTTTGTTTGCTTCTGTGTCTAGTGCTGAAAGTCCTGCATCATAGACGCGATCTCCGAGTGTTGCCATTGTGGCCTCCTATAAAACATTGCATATGCATGGCCACAATACACGATATTTAAAATTTATGCTAGTTAGGATTTTATTTACCCCATGCGGTGTAATTTCCATATTAAATACCTACCTTACAAACTGTACACAAACAAAAGCCATATCACCCCGCAACGCGTTACCGTGGTTAGTTACAGTAAACCTAGCTGTAGTTTGACT
>TARA_R110000737_G_scaffold348854_2_pt1 | contig 12793 bp, 9 predicted proteins | sample TARA_R110000737 | Tara Oceans TARA_R110000737 (sample SAMEA4398027) | marine metagenome | biome: Polar Biome; feature: [SRF] surface water layer (ENVO:00010504); material: water (ENVO:00002006), including particulate matter (ENVO:01000060) such as... | depth 5 m
ATTCTTTGAAGGGAGCATTATATCGGAAGGCTTTTTTTTATTCAGTTTCTCTTTTTTAATTAAGGTCCAAACTGCACCTTCTATTTCTTTGTTAGAAATGATTTTGAACTCTTTTCCGTTAAAATTTAATATGTCATTTTTTATGAAAGCAGTAGAGTCATATTTTCCTTTTACAAGTTCGTTGGCTCTATTTTCTGTAATATCACCAGTTAAATCGCATGGATATTTGGATTGCTGATTCGTTTTCATTACGATTGTCATGAACTCTCTCTTGGGGTCATTTTGTAACATAACCATAACTATCATTTTACTTTCCTTAGTCAATATGTAAAAATCGGAAGCAAGATTAACTGCTGCTTTTTCGACTTGGTCTAAAGTCGGTTGTTCAGAAATAAAAACAGAAGATTGCCTATTCTCTATGTTGTTTTTAAGAGTATAATAATTAGAAATCAAAAGAAAGTCTCCAATTACTTTCTCATTTGTTGAAACTGAATTAAAAACAGGGTTTCCGTTTTTGTCTGTCTGTCCAAAAACTTGTCTTAATGTTAAAAATGTTAAAATAATAATTGCGATTTTTTTCATTGTCATTTTTTTCAGTTGTCGTTTTGTTTTAATTGGTGGTAACGTTTGGGCTAAAAAGCGTTGCTGTCCCGCAGGGCTGCTATGATTTTTAAGCCATTGTTGGCAACCGTGTTTTTATACGTTTTCAAATTGAATAAGCAAGGAATCTCCCTGCTTCCATTTTATCCATCCTACTTCTCCTGAAATAGTCTTTATCTTTATCCAATCTCCTTTAATTTCTTGAAGTTGGCCATTCCAAATTGTAAACATAGTCTGTTCAGAATGACCAATAATATCTGCCTCTGCTTGAGCGTCTTTTCTCAATGGATTTTCCTGTCTGTTAAAATTCACACCATTTGGGTATGAAATCCTCATCGAGATATAACTTTCAATACTCACTTTTTTAAATTGCTTGTTTAGTTTGCTGATTTCTAAAGTTGTGTTTTCATTTAAAATCACTGTATAAAACGGTCCTGTGGTATCGATGCATTCAAGTGCTAAGCCAAAATAGTCAGATTGAAAATAGTATAACCATGGGTTAAAAAGATTCGAGCTATCTACAACAGCATTGTTGTATCCATCTTTTTCGGAATGAACAATTCCCTTAAACGTGGTTACAAGCCCCAGAGAATCATCAAATTCAATTCTCAATATCTCTTTACCAGCCTTGTCCTCAAGCGAAATTATGTCTTGATAATAGTTGACTTCTTCTCCCAGCATTAGAAAGCATTTTCCCGATATGCCCTTTTCAACGACAAACTGATAATATGTGTCTTTTCCATTTAGACCTTCCAGGTAGTTTTTCCAATCAGTTTGTGCCAATAACTGCCCATTTATAGCTAAAAGAGATATTATTATTTGTATTGCTTTCATTTTGTTGCCAACAATTGTATATATGCTTGTTTAGCTGGGGATTTGCGCATATATCAACTATGTGCCCCCTCCTTTGCTTTGTTTTCCCCTGTCAAATTAAGGATTTCGGTCATAGAATCTAGGGGTGAAACCACATTTTTATTGGAAATTGTTAATTTATGACTGTAAATCTTTGTTGTAGTGGAGCAGTTATGCGCTAGCCCAAGCGTGGCATTTTTCTGTGCCGAGTTCCATCGGTTAATTCGATGTTTCATTTCGACCAGGTTCACTGGGAGAGGAAGTCTGAGAGAAAACGCAAAACCTGATCAGATTGGGAGTAGAACTGGGACAAGCATATGCTTGGAAGGACTGAGCGTAAAGAAATGACCTCTTTAGGTCATTTTAGCGTGGGGCCAGGATGTGGGAAGGTAGAAATTGCGGCTGGGCAGTGGCTCAAAGTCCAATCCTGATAACTACTATTACTCTGTCACGCCTAAGAAGAAGATTATATGAATCTAAGCTTTCCTATTACCTCAAAACGCAATCCATAATCCGGTGAACTGGGGCTGAGCGTAAATAAATGATCTCCTTAGATCATTTAAGTGAAGAGGCGGAAGACAGGGAAGATACGAGGCTCCCGGACGACCTGGATCGTATGTGGTGCACCCCGTCAGAGGAATTTGACGGGGCGGTCTACACGATTGTGTTTTCGTTTTTCATTTTCATTCTTACATACTCTTTGACAAGTTTGGCTCGTGCTGTTGGCCTTGTGCGTCTTGGCAATGTGTATGTTAATTCACTGTTTAAATTTCAATTATTTCCCAATCATCAACATTTATATCAGATAGAACAAAATCAAATCGCTCCTTATGAATGGCAATAGATAATAAATGTGTTGGTCTAGAGAATCCAACATAAGCCATTCTAGCTGATTGCTTTACTCTTGTCCCAACAGTTGATGATATTTGATTTCCCATTAATTGTCCTGCTAATCTTTGGGATTCATATGATTTAGCATTGGCTCCATTGCCATCTTTTTGAAAATAAGTTTCTAAGTAAAGGGTACCTGTATGAGTTTGTCCTTTTGCAGAGTGTATAGTCCCAATCTCAACGTTTACTCCATCAGATTCAAATCTGTTTAATTGTGGCTCATCCTCAATCTCTGCTTTATTGATTTCAGACTCTCCATTTATGAAGTTTGCGGATGAAGCTATGGTTTTTTGAAAAACAGAAAGGAAAGAGGGAATATACTCTCTAATTGAAATAATCGTTTCTTGACTTTTTCCTCTTATGCTTGAAATTGACCATTTATAAAGGTTCAATTTCAAAATCTCATATTCATTGTTTTCAAGAGTTTTAAAGAAAAGAATTAATTTTCTTTTCGTGTAAACTCTATTATTTTCATCTGTGACATTTTCTAAGCGAAGAATCTTTAAAAGTGTATTTAAAATGTTCTTACGAACAGATTCTAGAGTTTTTTTCTCTTTATCAAAGTACAGGATATAATCTTCAAGGACATTGAAATCTACTTGTTGACCAGAACTGGCTTGTGCAAAATGAGGCCAATAATCGCACAAGGCTATTTTGTCGGCATCATCATGTTCTTTTCTCCAAGCTACTGCCATAAATTTATGGGGTGGATTTATGGGGATTGTATCAGAGGCTTGTAGTTCTTTTATTTTATCTGCAAATGCTGGAATCACCAACTCTTTTGTGTCATCTTGGTAAACAAAGATTATTGGTTTTATGTCAATGGATGAACCATCAGAATTAACATTTCTACCCTCAACAGGATTTGGAGTAAGGCCAAGGTTTTGTACTAAAGATGCAATTCTTGGACTTAGTCTGTGACTTCCGTTAATGTACAGCACACTGTTCCTGACTGACCAGATATTTTCTAATTGTACAGATCCTGCATTATATATAGCTTGGTTTTCATCACCGATTCTTTGAATTGTTGACTGAGCATTCTCTGCAGGTTCGAAGATATTTTCGATTAACTCGTTCTGGCGGGAATCCATGTCCTGCATCTCATCCACAAATACATATTGAAATCGTTCTAACAAAATTGATTTTACCCTCGGAACTTTTTCCAAGTAGTAGTCAGCTAACTTATAAGCATACTCGTACGAAATCACCCCCGAATGAAGGACCTTTAAAATAGCTTCCTTAATACCTTGATACTTTTTGTTTGTTTTAGTTGAGAGTAATACTTCATCATCTCGAAAGAACTTTATTTTTTCATCTCTGAAATCAAAGTATAAATTTTGGACATCTTTTTTAATTAAGTCATCACAAACTTGTTTTTCTGTTCTTCCTGATTTCTTAGCCTCTGCTTTAGCCTTATTAATCAACCTTCCAAATAAATATGTTCCGGGTTTTTCAAATTTTTTATCCCAATATATATATGAAAACTGGAACCATAATTCTTCTTGAAATCTTTCCGATTCAATTTTGTAAAGCCTTATTTTTAAAAAATTCTGACAATATGGGATTGCCAAAAATGTGTCAACAAAACTTTGAATTGTTCCAACAAAATTGGGATAAGTGAATAGTTTAGGGCAATGATTTCCAATACGTTCTTTTATCTCATCTACCGCTGCATTTGTATGTGAAATAACCAATATACCACGACCACTTTTGAGTGGCATATATTTTTCCAGAATAACAAGTTTTGCTAATAGAGCTGTGGTTTTACCGCTTCCTGGAACGGCTTGAAGGTCAAGTGTGTTGAGGTCGCGAATAAACGATCTTCTTTCTTCATCAAACGTCTTCCCTTCTTGTAAAAGGATATTCTCCGCGTATTCAATATCCGCGTCAGTTATGTTAATATCCTGCGGCATATCTTATAGCTTGAATTAGATAATTGATACTGTTATCATTATCTGGATCAATGGTTATGGTTCGCTCATCTGGAGTCTTTTGTAAGTCTTCATCTATAGCGGTTGCTAATCTATAGGCAACTTCTGTTTTACTTAGTTTCTTATTCTTATCAATTAATTTAATAGCTATCATCTTTTCAAAATCGGTGTCCCAATCTGTTCCAGAATGAATTGACTTGCACACGCTTTTAAGGGTAGCTGTTAGGCTAGTTGATTTAAATAAAGAATACTCTAAAGTCCAGTTTGGTGCAGTATGATATTTTATCGATTGTTCGGATTTTGTATCGTTCGAATCAATAGCTGCTTGGGTTTCTAGTTGAATTGTATCTACATCTCTTTTCACAAAATCATCTCCATCTTTTTCATATTCTCTAATGTCCGAATCTGTGATTACTGCTACCGGAATTTTCATGAAAGGCTCTTCTTTCCTGAGGTATATCTTGGAATAATGGTCGAATCCTGTGTTTCCAATATTTACTATTGAGATCCCCTTTTCAGTAAGATTTATACCAATCGCATTTGCTATACTAGGAATTAATATTTCTTCTGCCCAACCTTCTACCAGAATAACCCCTTTAGCGAAAAACAGGTTCGCTTTCGTTGCATCAAGAAATTTTTCAAGAAACTTATAATTATCAGGATCTAATTTTGTGTATGCTGCTCCCATTGGGAAAGCATTATTGTCATTACAGATAATTAAATTTTCAAGCTTTAGTTTTGAAGCTAGATTAGGGCTATGAGTAGTTAAGATTAATTGAATATTTTCTTCGTTTTGTAGAGCTTCAATAATTTGCATTTGGGCTTGGGGGTGAAGATGCGCTTCGAGTTCTTCAATTAATCCCAACCTTAATCCACTCCAATTTTTCTTTTGAAGATGAAGCAGCTCTGAAGCCATAAACAATCTGTTTAAAGTTCCTAAGCCAGGATTTAATTCATCTTTAATAGATAGCTCAAGCTTTTCTAAGATGTTTTTAAGACTATTGCCAAGGACGCCAAAATTGGATTCTTTATCCCTTGAATAAAAGGCTTGAATAAACTTATCTATTTCATTCTTTAGTTCTTTCCCTTTAACATTTTCACCCGTGAGTGGTACGCCATCCTTGTCCGTACCTTCAAAGTATTTAGCAACATGATTATTGAAGTCTTGAAACAATCCTACCAATAAGTGGTCTTGGTCTTTTCCTTTGAATGCCTCATGCCCTTGAAGAATTTGAGTCAACCTAGAGTTTTTGCGCGGGATTAATTCTGATTTAGCATCTCTTAAGGGTTTGAGATAGGTTGTTTTTAAATACTCCCTTGCCTCTGCTGTAAGCTGATACCCAGACTCATCAACACCTGCTCTAACTTCAGTCGGATATATATATTGATCATCTATATTTCTTGAAGCATCATAAATCAACCGTAAAAATGGCTTTGCTTCATCTCCTTCGCCAATCCATCCCAGCCATTCTGTAAAATTCTTTGCTTCTTCATCTGAAAGATTATCAAACCTTAATTCAATTCGTAATCTATCTGAACCATCATGAAAATCATCCCAATCCAACCTAAACCATTCGTAACTGTGAGTTTTTAAGGTAAGTTTTATTGAATCGATAATTGCACTCTTACCTGAGTCGTTTTCACCAATTAAGACATTAATTCCTGTCGTGAAATTCAAATCTAAATATGGCTTTTCTAAATCAATCGTGGAATTGTTACCAAATTTCCTAAAATTCCATAGTCTAAGGTTTGATAAATGCATATTTCAATTTCTAATTTTCTTAACTCAATTAGAGCGTTAGTAAAAACAGCTCTTTTTGTTTTTAATCGTTGGCTCGTGTAACAGCAAAAACCAAATGTGCTGTTTGTGCGGTTGGCTTTTCTTGAATGAAACGCAACATTTGTATACATCTATGTTTTAGCTGGGGAATTGCGTAAATATCGATTATGCATTCAACTCCTTTGGCTTTTTATTCCCTGTCAAATTAAGGATTTCGGTCAAAGAATCTAGGGGTGAGACCACATTTTTATTTGAAATAGCCAAAAAAGGTCTGTAAATCCCATTTGTAGTGGAAATGCAGGAGGCCAAAACCAACTTAAAAAAAAATGCTACTGAAGTAAAGCCTTATAAGTATCCCACCATTTCCTCCAAATACTTCCGATCCACTGCATCAAAAGTATCCAGCTGATCGGAATCAATATCCAGCACAGCGATAATTTCATTTCCTTTGGATACGGGGACGACTATTTCTGATTGAGAGGAGGCGCTGCAGGCAATATGACCCGGAAAAGCATTGACATCAGGTACCAGCTGCGTTTCTCCGGTTTCCCAGGCTTTGCCACATACGCCTTTTCCTTTTTGGATTCGGGTACAGGCTACCGGTCCCTGGAAAGGGCCCAAAACCAATTCACCCTTTTTGATTATGTAAAAGCCCACCCAAAAAAAGCCAAAAGCCTCCTTTAGCACCGCAGCCATATTGGCCATATTGGCGACCAAATCTTCCTCTCCGGAAAGCAAGGCCTTAACTTGTGGCAGAAGGACTTTGTATATTTCCTCCTTGTTGGCATTTTTGGGTAGATTGATTTCCTCAGTCATGGTTCCTGTAAATTGCTAGTAAATCCTCTTTAAAAGTATATTGGGCTATGGGAATAGTTGTCATAACAGGGGCTGGGATGCCCAAGCCAAACTTGGCATTTCCGGTAAAAACTCTTGCCTCATCCCATAAGTCATTTGCTATAAAATCCCCCAAAACTGCTGCTCCACCTTCCACAATCAGACTCTGAATGTTTCTGGCATAAAGGTCTGCTACGATTTTTTTGGCATCGATGCGAACATCTATTTTGGCCCATTCGGTCTTTCCGACTGTTTTATTGAGTTGGTGATTGTAGATGATGGTGTCTTGCTTCCCATCAAACAAATGCAAACTTTCCTCCAATTTCAATTCTCTATCGACAACCAACCTCAATGGGTCTTTTCCATACCAATCTCTGGCATTCAGTTGGGGGTTGTCATAGCGGGCGGTATTGGTGCCCACCAAAATGGCATCCTCTTCTGTACGCCAGCGGTGTACCTGCTGTCTGCTAAGTGAATTGCTGATCCACTTGCTGTCAAAGTTGGTACGGGCTACAAAGCCATCCTTTGTCTGGGCCCACTTTAGAATAATATAGGGTCGCTTTTTCTCCATTTGGGTGAAAAACCGCACATTCTGCTTTCTAACCTCCTGATCCATCACTCCTGTAGTCACCGCTATTCCTGCCTGCTCTAACTTTTGAATTCCTTTTTTCTCCACTAGAGGATTGCTGTCTACTGCAGCGATGATGACTTCCTTTAATTGGTGCTTGACAATTAAGTCTGCGCAAGGTGGTGTTTTTCCAAAATGAGCGCAGGGTTCTAGGCTAACATAGAGGGTAGCCTCTTTTAAAAGGGATTTGTCTTTGACTGAAGCAATGGCGTTTACCTCTGCATGGGCTTGCCCGTATTTTTCGTGATAACCTTCACCTATAATCAATCCATCATGTACGATCACACAGCCCACCATGGGATTAGGGCTGACACTTCCCCTTCCTAATTCAGCCAGTTCAATGGCCCTTAACATGTAGATTTTATGCTGATCTTCGTTCATAAACTTGGCAATATTATCAGGGGGAGGTGGATTCTTGTAAGGTGATGGTGATTGGGTCTAGGGTCAATGTGCTGTCAGGGTAAGTCAGGAGAGTGAAAGTAGTGTCCTGATATCCTGTAGGAGCGGCTATTTGGAATTCGTATTCATCTTCTGGCAAGCCACTAAGCAAAAACCCACCATCATCAGCGGTGAGTGTGCTGAAGGTGTCTGTGGCTGAGATTGCCAGCACATGTGGGGCGATGCTAATGGGGTAGATTGTTCCAGTGATTTCTGATAAACCAGTCCCTACAAATACCCTAAGATGAGGGACAAAATCAAAGCCTCCACTTTGGTTAGCGACCACAGATTGGGCCAGGTCCAGATCCAGAATGATGTCATAGGAAAGACCACTTTGGGTGTTAATGTCCACATCCAATTCCAATAGTGCCTCGCTATCTGTGGAGATGCTCATGTCCGTTCGGATGTCGTCCTTTATCAAGTAGGCTACATCTCCCAGAAGAAACCTAACTTTTGAAATATCTCCAGCTGGAATTTCTGTTCTTCCTATGAGAAGCTGGGTGTCATTGACCAGTGCACTTACCAAAACCATATTGCTGGCAGCCTGATAGGGGATACTCACCCAGTTGGCATTTTCCTCACTTCCGCGAATTCCCGCAGGCAGAATTTCTACCCCATTGACTTCTACCCATACTTCATCAAAATCTCCAGGAGAGTCTATAAGTAATAGGTTGATCAATGAGCGTGTTTCTGTCGCTTCGGTACAACCAATGCAAATAAGGCCAAGAAGCCAAAAACCAAAAAAGTTAATTGTATTTTTTATCATGAGTTGATCTGTTTTGCCATTTGGCCGGTCAGAATTTGCTGTCTAAGCCGATAAATGCCCTACTTATTTTTTCCATATCCTGCTGTCCTCAGTTATATACCAGTATTTGTCCTTGGAGGTTGCCGGGCAGGAGATTTTAAACCAAGACTTAGTAGCTTCTATGGCCACATCTGACAAGGGAGTATTGCTATTTAGCTCAGTCAATTGATCGGTATAATGACCCTGGATAGCGAAAAACGCCTTTTCTGCATCGTATAGCTTTCTTAGTTCGTTTTTTATCTGCTCATCTGCATGCATGACAAAAGCTTGATTGCCATTTCCAACTTGGCTATCAGAAAATTGAAGGTAACCCCATCTTTCCGGCAGGTGCATATTGATCAATCCCATGGGAGACCAAACCCAATTGTCTTCCGGGTAGGATTTACCGGTTTGTGGGTTGATTTTTTTCGTGTAGCCATTTGCTGTAGGTTCAATTTGCCATTGCACCCTTGAAAAGTTGATGCGCCATTGATCACCATTTTCAGGGGCTTTGTAAGAAGGTCCGGATTGTGAGAGGCTTTTCCAGGGTATGGCCATCTCTATGGACCAGTGGTCGTCCACATCGCTGGGGTCATTAATCGTTCCATCTAGATGGATGGCATATTCAAAATCGTTGATGTTCCATCCATTGATAGGTCTTCCCCCATTTTTATAAGGTTTGGTTAGCAAGAGATCCCATAGAGTTCCAAGGGCATTGACCTCTATTTCGTAATAATTATGGGTGTCTCCATCTGGATCTATAAATATTTCAATATCATTCTCATGGAATATTACTGATTCTCTTTCAGTGTAGGTAGCCCAAATATTTTTCTCCTTGAGTAGAATACCGATATATAAAAAATTTTCATCCCAAAGCATTTTCATTTGAGTCAATTGATTGGGCATTGGAAAATCAGTTCCCTGGATATCCATAAAAGGACTAGACCAATTGGCCGCGAGCCAGTTGGACTCTTCCAGCTTACCATCTATAATAGGCTTTTGACTGACTTTATAGGCCACATAGCCTTTGGCTTGGGGAATGTCTTGGGCATACACCGCGAGATTAATTATTGACAAGCCTATCAATAGTATAGATTTTCTGAACATATTACAGTCTAGGTATAGTCGCAAATATACAACAAGTAAAAGAATCAACAGGCAGCAAAGATAGCGAGTTATTCAAAGAAAGTTAAACACCTATTTATCCATGATATTGCCCGTTGACAGGAAGTAAAAGTGTCTTTGGCAAAATCTAACAGGATTTAACCGGAATTATTGTATTATTTGTTGTTGCTTTAAAGTGTAAATAATACATCACTTTAAAATTTGAATAAAGGTAAAACAGGTTTGGTATTGAATATGAGCAGAATAAAATTAAATAAAATTGGAATATATGCATTTTTTATTCCGTTAATAGTTGTTTTTTCATGTAATAGTGGCGATAAATCAGGTAAAAAAGCTGAAGCAGTCAAAGAATTCCCAGTCATTGAAGTGGTTGCATCAGACACTATTATGCATAGGGACTACGTAGCAGATATCAAAGCCATTCAGAATGTGGAGCTTAGGGCCAGGGTACAGGGCTTTCTTGAAAAAGTAAATGTGGATGAAGGGCAGGAAGTAAAAAAAGGCCAGATTCTTTTCAAAACCAACGAACAGGAATACAAAGCGGAATTGGCCAAAGCCAAAGCCAATTTTGAAAGTGCCAAGGCAGAAGCCAAAGTGATAGAGTTTGAAGTCGGCCGTTTGAAAATCATGGTGGACAACAACGTCATTTCGGAATCTGAGCTTAACTTAACCAAGGCGAAATACGATGCTGTTTTGGCGAAAATTGAGGAAGCCAAATCTGCCATGGACAATGCAGAAGTACAATTGTCCTATACCAATATCAGGGCTCCTTTTGATGGGATTATTGATAGAATACCTTTAAAAACGGGTAGTTTGGTAGAGCAAGGCAGTTTATTTACCACCGTTTCCAATATTAGCTCTGTCCATGTTTATTTCAATGTCTCTGAGAAAGAATACTTGGAATACATCAAGTCTAAAGGAGAGACTACTGAGAACAATGTTGTCAACCTTGTACTTGCAGATGGAGCGCCTTATGCTTATGAGGGCATTATCGAAACCATGCAAGGTGAATTCAATGCCAATACCGGTTCAATTGCATTTAGGGCTTTATTTCCCAATCCAACAAAGATCCTTAAGCACGGAGCAACAGGTAAAATCATCCTTACCAATAAGATAAGGAACGCAATTATTATACCTCAGAAAGCGGTCTTTGAAATTCAGGACAGGAGTTTTGTATACATAGTTAAAGAGGACAACACTGTAGAGATGCGCAGTATTATTCCTAGAGCAAGATTTTCTCATTATTATATTATAGAGTCTGGTTTGGAAGTAGGAGAACGTCTGGTGTATGAAGGGATACAGAATGTGAAAGATGGTATGACCATTCAGCCTAAAATAGTTGCTGAAGAAACTGGTTCTACATTACCAGAAAATGACGATACCCTTGCAGAAGTAATGCCTACCAGTACAGAACAATAAGCTATGTTTGATTTATTTATTAAAAGACCAGTTTTATCACTGGTTATTTCCCTTTTCTTTGTATTACTGGGGCTTTTGTCTTTTTTCACCTTACCAGTTGAGCTTTTCCCCGACATTGCGCCTCCATCTGTTTCCATCCGTGCCAAGTACAGGGGAGCAAATGCTGAGGTTGCTGCCAAGACGGTGGCCACACCTCTTGAAAAAGTAATCAATGGTGTTCCAGGCATGACTTACATGACTTCTGTTAGTAGTAATAGAGGTACTGTAGTTATCAAGGTTTATTTTCAGGCAGGTGTAGATCCAGATCTTGCTGCTGTGGAGATTCAAAACCGGGTTTCGACAGTAGTCAATGACCTGCCAGAGATTGTGACCAAAGCCGGTGTAACGGTAGAAAAACAGGTCGAAGGGCTCCTGATGTACATCAATATTGCCAGTGATGATCCCTCACTGGATGAAGCCTTTATTTATAACTACACCGACCTTAATGTATTGCAGGAATTGCAGCGGGTAGACGGTGTAGGATTGGCGGAGATAATGAGTACCAAAGATTACTCCATGAGGATTTGGCTCAAACCTGATCGTATGACAGCTTATAAAATAGCCACGGACGATGTGATTGAAGCCATAAACAATCAAAACGTGGAAGCTGCACCTGGCCAACTGGGAATTAGTTCTGGTAAAGACATGCAGGTACTTCAGTATGTACTTAAGTATACAGGAAAATTCTATGAACCCAAGCAATACGAAAACCTTGTCATTAGGGCCAATCCTGACGGCTCGATTTTACGATTAAAAGACATTGCCGACGTAGAATTCGGTAACCTGAATTATGGTAGAATCGCCAAAATGGATGGCAAGCCTGCTGCTTCGGTAATGGTAATTCAGAGACCAGGATCCAATGCCAGTGAGGTAATTGCCAATGTGAAGAAGAAAATCGAACAGATTAAGCAGGATAATTTTCCTTCTGGGATGGATTACAAAATCTCCTATGATGTGTCGAGGTTCCTTGACGCTTCTGTTAAAGAGGTATTGGTGACCTTAGTAGAGGCTTTTATCTTGGTATTTATAGTAGTGTTTATTTTCCTCCAGGATTTCCGATCTACATTGATTCCTACCCTGGCTGTGCCGGTAGCACTGATAGGAACCATGTTTTTTATGCAGTGGTTGGGCTTCTCTATCAATTTACTCACATTGTTTGCGCTCGTCCTTGCAATAGGAATTGTGGTGGATAATGCCATTGTGGTGGTAGAGGCAGTCCATGCCAAAATGGAAAAAGAAGGATTGGATCCAAGAGCAGCCACTTTTGCTGCAATGAAAGAGATCAGTGGGGCGATTATAGCCATTACAATGGTAATGTCTGCGGTATTTGTTCCGGTAGCATTTATGTCCGGCCCAGTGGGTGTGTTTTACCGACAGTTCTCATTGACACTTGCAGTAGCCATCTTTATTTCTGGTATCAATGCATTGACCTTAACCCCTGCTCTTTGTGCTATCTTGCTTAAAAATCATTA
>TARA_R110000737_G_scaffold37736_3_pt1 | contig 12785 bp, 20 predicted proteins | sample TARA_R110000737 | Tara Oceans TARA_R110000737 (sample SAMEA4398027) | marine metagenome | biome: Polar Biome; feature: [SRF] surface water layer (ENVO:00010504); material: water (ENVO:00002006), including particulate matter (ENVO:01000060) such as... | depth 5 m
GTTACTTTCTAATTAATCCTGCCATATCCTTATGCATGCTTTCCAGATCTTCTGCTAAGTTTGCAGTGTTCATATCTGTAGCAACACCATACTTGCTGCCATCAATTACAGTTGTGAACACTATCTCCATATAGTAATTACCCATTTGAGTATACACACTAGATTCTGGTCCGCAAACTGCCTTGAGCTTCTTCTCTTCTACAATTCTACTAAACATCACAACTCCCTAAATACGTTTTGATCTGTCATAAAAGTAACGGTTTTGCCACCTTGCTCTATAGTTATAGTTGCTGGTTTGTGCTGCCGAGCAATCATAAAATGAGTACCAAATCCATCACCCACCCTCTCAACATTATGTTCTATGGTCATGCTACTTACATAACCTTTTACATCATTTAACAAACCTGATATAGGTTGGCTCAATTGCTTAGACATCTGCCTTATCCTTATCATGTCGTTTCTCGCCAACTTTGGCCAGACGTAATTTACCTTTACTAGATTCCTCTAGCGCGTACACTTGAAAGATCTGACCAATTGGTGAGTCTTTGTGTGTGTAAGATTCCATGCCAACGTTTTCTGCATGATTGATTACATTAAACATCTCTTCAGCCAAGTCATGAGTCCAACCTTTGCCAAGCATGCACTTGATAGTCTTGCCACCTTTCCAGTTAAACACTAGGTTAGCAACCTTGCCAGCATACTTGCCAGTGCCTTCTTCGTACCCTACGCACAGCAAGTCATAGTCCACGCCACGCACCTTCTTCATCTTGCGCCAGCCCTTATGCCCAGCTTCCCAGTCTGCACCTAGGTCGATGATTACAATGCCTTCTTCGCCAGCAGCTACAAAGGTATCAAGTAGTTTACCCATTTCATCTTCAGATTCGACCACTGTGTAAGGGATGACGCTTATTACGTCAACTTCATTATTACACCAGCTCCACTGATTATTGACAAGACCATTGTAGACCATGTTTAGCAAATGCTTTGCGCGCGTTTTATACGGATCAGGACTACTACCAAGGGTAAATTCAGCTATGCTAACTACATCAAAGAAGCGCATACGTAGATTATCGAGGACGACATAACCGGGTTTATCAGAAGTGACCGGATTAACTCGATTGGGGTTTGTAACGCCTGATAATACTTCCAGTGATACGAGGTCACAGACCATTTCTCCAAAGTAGACTCCATCAACGAGATTACGGCGAGTGATAGCACTAGTAAGAGTATCAGTATTGGTAAAAAGCCTACCAGTACGAGAGAAGATAGTCGCAACACCGTCTTTAATAATAGTAATGGCACACACGCCATCTTCTTTAAGCTGTACGCCATAAGTTTTACCAACTTTATTCTTTGCAGTGACTTCATCATAGTGCTTTACCAGTTGAGTGACTTTAGCTTCTTTACGATGATTCTCATCTAAGCCTAAGTGTGTAAATATATTCATCAGGTTCTCCTAATGTTGGGTTGGTTTGTCCAGATCTAACATGGTCTGGAGTAAAATATTTTCCATACTGTTTATGCGTATGTAATCTTCAAGGACTTGTCTTATATCTTCCTCGGCTGTATCTTCCATGCAACCCAAAAGATCCTTTACATTACTTTCAACAGTTTTTATAACTTCTTCAATAGTCACATTAGTCATTCTATTCTCCATAAATTAATAATAGGCAACTAGAGTATCGCCCCAGTTACCATACAAGTGTCAGATGTTAGCCGACATAATGCTTAAGTTTAGAAACGTAAACCTGTTGTGATTAGTGGAGTAATAAAACCCGCACCAGACTTCTTAGAGCGAATATTGTAGCGATCACGATACTCAAGATTGTAGAAATCGTTACGATAGACATTATATAGCAACCCAGTTAAGCGGTTACGATATGGCTCTTCAAGTAGCTCAAGAGGATGCCCAGTGACGCTACAGTATATGCCTTGGCCACCAAGGTCAATTGCCTTAATACGATTTACGTACAGCGCGGTACGCATAAATACTTTATAGAGAGTATCATAGATATCGCCAATGTTGTACTCTTCCATTTTCTCAAATGAAGCTACATCGCCATTAGAGCAACCAATCCATAAAGGTAAGCCTTCATGAGATACTTTCTTGGTTCCAATCAGCTTCTGTGAAAGATAATCAAGCTTCTTGCTAATACCGTTTAGGCCATGCAATGTACGGAAAGTACAGTAGACATAATACTTACTTGGCTGCTTCCAACCTAGGTCCATAAAGCGGCCTTCGATCCAACCCCGGTCAAATGCGGCATTGTGAGCAACAATAACTTCAGCTTCATCAAGAACTTTCCATAGCTTACGAAGGACATATGTGTCATCGAGTGGATCTTTCTTGAATGCTGCTTTGCGATGATGGTTAGATACTGATTCAACTCCATCTGCACCCCAGTTATAAAGATCCCACCAAGTTCCCCATGCTGCGGTTAATAACTTAGTCTGATCGCCTTCAACTACAGCATCGACGTTAATGCCTTGCAAACCGGTACGGAATGTATAGGCGCGAATTAATGATGTCTCGATATCAACAAATACAGTCTTCTTCATCATATTCTGAACGTGAGGACGGTCTGTATTAGGCTTAAATTCGGGCATTTCAATTGATAGTGTCATTTCTTCTTTCTCTTTATTGGTTTTTGCTTGCCAGTCTTGACATCAAATGTGGGATGAATTAGTCCGCTAGGGTTCTCATTATGAAACTCAAGGTAATCAGCAAGTTTACGAAGCCATTTAACTGGTTCTTTGTAAGCCATATTACCCTTGGGTGTTCTAAACAACATACCTACTCTAACCTTTCCTTCTCCGACATTGCAAGACATACAAAGCGTTGCCCTGACATTGCCAGTTAAGTGACAGTGATCTAGGGATGGTGTTCCTCCAGCTAGTGAGCCATTACATATAGGGCATCGGTAGCCTTGCTTAGCTGATAAAGCTTTTCTAGCAAATGCAATTGATGCTGCGGGTAATGCTCTACGTGGTGGTGATGTTTTTGGAATCATTAATAACTACTCCCTTAATCAAGTCGAAGTATTCTTCTCGACCATCATAAGTCCAACGTTGTATGATTTCTCCATCTTGTTTACGAACCATGAACAGTAGATTGGCTTGAGTCTCTAATTGAGATTGCCAGTCCTTGCCATGAATTTTCTTGTACTCTTCAATCACAACTTCTAGCGCATTTTCTAATGTGCCTGCTGCTACGAGTAAATTTAGTGCTGCCTTGGGTCCAACTCCCTGACGCTTGACATAAGATTGGCCTTTCTTGGCTCCACTCTTATACATAGCAGGGACTCGCTTGCCACAACCTACAATATGATCAGTGCTATCACCAGTCAACATTTGAAAGTATAGGCCAATCGTGCCATTAAAATAGACCTTCTTACCACGGTCTTCTATGACACCCTCTTCAGTTACTTCAATAACTTGCTGAGTTTCATCATCCAGGTGCTTGCCAGGAATCTGTCTCAAATCTTTATCGAGGCTCCAGAGAACTGTATTATCAGTCATGTGGATACCAAGTAGATCATCAGCCTCAAGCCCTTTATGGTAGTGGGTATTGAGGTTAGTGGTAGCCCAACGCTTGGCATATGTTAAGTTGATTGGACGCTCTACATCATTACGATTAAATTTGTAGTCGTCAACAAGCTGATCACGAAAGTTAAACTTAGTAGTTACAAACATGATATAGGCATTGCACCCAGCAGCCAGCATCAGTTTATCGATTGCATTGTTTATGGCTTTTGATATCAATCTTCGTGACTGATCATCATCCTCGTTATAGATACAACAAGGTCTGTAGACGATAATATCACCGTCAATAATTAGTGTCTTATCAATTACTGCATAATCGGTAAGTCCTAGATCTTCCAAGCTCATATGATTCTCCTATGTTATAAGCTAAACCGAAAAAGCCCAACTCCTTAGAGTTGGGCTTGAATTATAACTTAAAAGATTGGATCTTTGAAAGAACCATCAGCAGCAGGAGCTTCTTGGGCTTCAGGTGCAGCAGCTTCTTGAGCAGCAGCAGCTTCTTGGCCAGCTTCGGCAACATTAGTTTCATCTAAGTCTTCAAGGCCTAGTGAATCAAGATCTTCTTCAACATCACCGCCAACATACTCGATCAAATCGGTAATGCAGACTAGGTGCGGGTACAAGTATAAACCGTTAACGCCTTCAACTGGCTTGAACTGGAAGTGACCTTTAGAGCCATTACCAACAGAAGTATCTTGAGCAACAGTCAGTCCTTTAGCATCTTGCACTTTGCCTTTAACGCCAATCTGAGTAACTGGGTATGACTCACGACGAACGCCATTTTTGTCAGCTTTGCCAACTAAAGCGCTTTGTGAAAACTTAACAAGAACCATATCATCAGCTAAGTCAGCTTCATTCAAGAAGTCATACTTTTCTAACAAGTCAGCTTTCTCGTGCTCTTTAGCATTAGGAAGATTTTTAGCACCTTTGAATTCTTTCTTTAGCTTCTTGTATCGCTCTTCAGTCATCAAGATTTTGATTTCATATGAATGGAATTCAAGGCCAAAAGTAGGGCTGGTTGGTGCAGAGATAGGCGGCTTATTATCTGTATTAAGCTGCTCGATTGCTCGGCTTACTGAAGTGAACATGAAGATTACGTCTTTCATGGTAACGATGTTAGTTTCTTTCTTAGCTGCTGTAGCCATAATAATTTCTCTTTAGGTTAGTAAAAGTTTAGTTAAGTAGCAGTACGATGCAAGCGCTGATTTTAAAGTCTTCATTGAGACTGCTCAAGTAACGTCATAGCGTACTCTCTTGCATTGGCATTACGTTGCCACGGATGGTTTTGTTTCAAGGCGAAAATCTGTACCCAAATAATCAACTACTTGTATAGTTACTTCATCACACTAACCCCTTTTGTGCTAGGCGGGACTTACCTATTATGACGGAATGTTGAGACTGCCTTCACATAAACTTATTTAGTGGTAGATGAATTTCCACGTACAATTAACGTTGGCTCCGGTGCACTAATGACAGTGGAATTTGAGTTTTTAACGTGGGGATTTTCCTACCGCCACAACATTTAGTTTCAAACTGGCCAATTACATTACTGGCTGGCTCGCTCCTGTACACTTGAGGCAATCACAATAAATTTCAGCACCAATAAATGCTTCTATGTCTGCCTCAGTGTATCCAAAGAGCCTACCCATCTCCCTGTGGTAGCTTTTATGCCCAAGTCACGCACTCCATTGCGTAACAGCTCTTCATAATGCTCAATCAAAGGCTTGTTAGGCTTGGTAATTATTACTTCGCCCTCTCCTATGAGTTTTAAACTTAAAGCACCAGTTCCAGCTACGGCAAATGCTAGTGCATAGCCATACGGGTCTTTGGATTTCTCAATGGCTGCCAAGGGTTTTATACCGCCCATGACAAGCCTTACTTCATTACTTAGGTGTGGTGCTACTTTGCCTGACATTAGGTTTCTCCTAGGCTGGTTAGCCCACCAAGTCAGGTGTCACCCAGCCTTCTGGAGTATTTTGCGACCTTAAGTCTATCTCAGATAAATCCTGTTGAGGTAAGCTGGCTAGGTTAGGACTGGCTTTAGTGGGACTTTCTTCATTAAGTAGCTTTCTAAAGTAAGCTTGTCCAGCTGATTTTTCTCCACGGATCTTAACAAATAGCCTTGTTCCAGCACCATTAGGTATTCTATCAAGCTTCAAAGCCCCTAAAATAGCATTTTCAGGCGCATTTACTAGCAAGTAAAGTAATGCATACTCTTCTTCGGTCAAATCTACTTCAACTTTATAGTTGGTACTTCTTTCTACAGACATAATATTACCCTTTAAATAGTTTAACAAGCCAATTGTAGACTGGCTGGCTCGCACCAATACCAAGACTACCACCAGCGCCTGAGAATAAAATGTACTCAGGTACGGAAAGGCTTGCAAACACAATAGACCATGTTAAGGCATACTGTGCTACACAAATAAACCAACTCACAATCATGGCCATCAGCACCGGTCGTCACGCATAAGCTTGCTATTAAATCCTAGTAAGAATATGGCAACGAATGCCGATGAGAACACTAGGAAATACATAGCCATTACGCACGAGCTCCAAATGTTGCCAAGAATACTGCATTGCATGTGATATGATCTATATGAGGCAAGCCTGATTCTGGATCAAGTATCTCACCATTGGCATGAGCTGTCATGTGTCGCAGTAAACTATCACGAACTTCATTGATACCAAAACCACTCTTCCAATTGCCTCGTGCATACTTCTCAGCACCGAATTCGAATACTTTGCACATGCCGGCCATAGCAACGTCAGCATCTAACATGTAGCTGAGTTGTGTCTTGCCAGAATTAAAGCGCATTCCTTTGCCTGCTTCGGGTATGGGTGGTGTTTTGGCTAGTGGTGAGATGTATTGTCTTAAGTCTAGCGAACAAGTATTATCAAGATTTGCTTCGGGCTTGGTTTTGGCATCCAAGAAATCAGCATTCTTGTCAAAGGCATGTGGATAAATCATTGGACCAGACATATTTTTAGGCATATTCTTTTGCCTTAAGTCTAGCGTTGATGCCTCATCAAAGCCAGCAGGTCTATCTGGTACTATAAATCCCGGTTGTGATGCGGCAGTTTTTAGTGGTATATGCGCAGCTTCACGAGTGGGCATTTGAGGTGCATCTTCCCAAGTTCCAAACCTAGCTTTTCTTTTATTACCAAGACTATCAATAAATGTACCCGACAGTGTATCATCACTTATCTCATACTCCTTGCCAATCTTAAGGCCAGACATTTTTGCCTTCCATTTTAATAATACTTTCTTAGTCGTGGTAGGAGCTTGTGTAACATCTTCCCAAGTTCCATACTCGATTCTTCTGAAACTTCCAGAATCATCAGCAAAACTAACATTTTTACAAATTTCGTATGCCTTGCCAAAGGTGAGGCCAGAAGATGACCCCCTCCATGCTACCAATACTTTCTTCATCAGTTTTTCCTCATCATAAGTGAAATAAGCAGTACTGCTACTGCTATAATTAATAGTCCCATTACTTATATCCTCTAGTGAATAGCACCATAATGATCACCGAACTCTATATCACAACCAAGATCAACATTTAACCCTAGCTCTTTATTTACAGAATCCATGGCAGAGTTAAGTATAGCAGTCATCTGTTCTCGATAACCCTTAAGCAACTCTAAAATTACCTCATCATGAAATTGTGCTGTTAATTGTGGACGTTGTTCTAATATGTAGTAAACCCAGCGATCAAAGGCAAACGTTCCAGTACTCTGATTAAGTGTACTAAATCGATCCTTCTCAGCTTTAAGGTATATCCATAGTTGAGCAACAGGATTCCATAGCCATTTCATGCCTCGTGAGTTCTTCACGATACACTCATCAGCGATTGCTTTTAGTGACCAGTTACGTTCCCAATATGATTGGTGTAATAGCTCGCCAACCTCTTCAGCTACACCGGCACTGCGCGCAATAGTCGGCCCTTGAGCACCATAAGTTGCAGCGTAGTTAGTACTTTTGCCAGCGTGACGCATAAGGCCTAGATTTTCATACTTAAGATGATCTGCTAAGGTTTCAGTCTCCTTGTTATGAGCTTTATACCAATCTGATTGCTCTACATCGAGCATGCCAGCGGCTATAGCCATATCCAAGTGAGGATCAAAACCAGGTTTACGCATCTCTTGCACGTACTCTGGATCATGCTTCCACATGTAATGCTGCTTAGTCCTATCTTCTAGACTAGACATATCCGAGCCACATAGCTCACGAGTATTATCCCTTGCGATTAATAAGCCACGAATCAGTGCACCGTATGGTTTACGTGCCGAGGGCAAGTTTACGCATATCTTGTGCTTGAATCTGAGGGTATTGGTAAGTCCTTGCACTGCTGCGTAGACAAATCCATCCTCATCAACATTCTTAAGGAAGCCATTAACAACACCTAATCGGTGCTTGACAACTGCCATTTCTCGCAAGTGTTCAAGCTGTGGGTACTGAGGAATTAGGCGAGCAATTGACTCACACAACTCTTCCGTATCTGGGTCTTTTACTTGTGGTATTTGCCTGACAACATTCGTCTCTTTGTCACGTACATGCTTGAAGCTCTCCGGTATCCATCCTAAAGTAACTAGCCAAGCTTTCAATTGTTGATGCGAGCCAGCGTTTGGTGGGTTATAGCCTTTGACTACCTTGATATCTTCACGGTAACTCATAGGATCGCCATGGTGATATAGTTCAGGGTCTATGTGCTCTTGAACAAGAGCCATCCACTTCAAGCCACCTTTGGTTATTGGTCCACTTACCTTGTATGCTTTCTTGGGATACTTCCTAACTGCATACTCAGGAACATCAGGCATTCCAGCTTCTAATGCAACCTGTGCAGCATCATACTTAACTGAGAATTCTCCTTGAAGAACTTCAGTAGCAGGTATATCAAGCCTCCATCGGGCATCTTCTTGCATCGCAGCACATTTGGCTTTGAAGTTTAAGTGCCTTATAGCTCTCCAGCAACCCTGTGGATTGCCATAAAGTAGCATAAGGTGCTTCCAGATCTGCTTCCATAAAGCTGATTGAATCCTAACATCTTCTTCACAGCGATGTAGGTATTGGTCTAAGGTTAAGTTTTCCCAGTCATCGATAAGTGGTTTAGGAATTCCAAAGGTCTCGCCATGAGCAGCTAAGCCATGCAAGTTCATCTTTGGATATAGATACCATGATAAGAATAAGGTATCAATAATTTCAGCTTGCACTACAGTACCATGAACCTTAGTAACAGCCGGGCCATCATATGAAACGCCATTATGCATTATCAAGATGTTGTCTGGGTTACTGAACATATCTGTTATGTTCTTGGTCTCAGTAAGTGTATGTGATTTAAGCTCTTCCATGTATGGACTAAACTCTGTGTTGCTCATACACCAGACTTTAGTAATCGTATCGAGTAATCCATCAGCCTCAATGTCGCTGCAAAATAGTCGTTTAGCCATAATAGGGTCCAGTTAGTGTGTTGTAAGCCAAGGGCAATCTTCATTGTCTGGCGAGTATAGGCCCATGTCAGCTAATTCGCTGCATGCTCCTGTCCAGTTAATTGTAGCATCTACCTCTTCATCCAGAATAGGTACTGCTTTAGGTTTATCTGTCATGTTATTTCCAAAAGTTGAGGGCTAATCTGCCCATTTCAACAGCCTTGCCTTTCTCAACTGCTTCATTTGCATCTTTACAGCCTTCAGGCTTGTGCACAATATGTATCAAGTTAGGCAGCATATCCAATGCAGTCTGTTCCGCTTTGTGTCCAACCTCATCATCATCAACTACGAGTACAATATAATCGTATCTATCTAATCGGTCGGCTATGTTCTCTAAATTCTTCTCAATACTACCACCACCATGCGTGAGTGATACTACTGGGTACATCGATCTGCTGCCAACTAGAGTCATAGCATAGTCTAATGCAATAGCATCAAACTCACCTTCAGTTATCCATAGCACATTGCCCGGTAACACTTGTGCCCTAGCCCAACCAAACATGTCAGTCTCAGCAGTACGCCCTATTCCATAGAAGTCCTTCTTATGAAATGGCCGGCACTTCCAACCAGTTAAGTCGCCATAGGATGACATAGGAAAGCCAAGAGAGTAAGGCCTCTTACCATCATACGTGCTAAGCAATGTCCTGACTCCCCAGCTTCTATAAAACTCACTGGGTATGCCTCGGTAGTTTCTCTTTGGTGCAAATATTTTACAATCCTGAACATCTTCGATCTCTTCTCTGATCTCTTCAGGTGACTTAATGTGAACAGTAGGTATAGCCCCATTATAAGGATCGCCCTTGTTTGACCAGCACTCGCTATGACAAAATGAAGTTATCCACTCTATACCGAGCGCTTCGTCAACATTAATGTAAGTCTGTAGAGAGTCAGAACTGCCACAATCAGGGCAGGGTAGCTTCTCAATACAAGTAGACATTACTTAAGCTCCCTCATTACTTCCTTGAATATAAAGTTGCGCACTTTAGGATTATTCACAAAGCATACATCAGCTGGCTTATACCCTTGCTTAATTATTACGGGCACTTTTCTGCCTCCGATCAATACTCTCAAAGATCCTGTCCTTACTTCCCAGCCAGCAGCTTCCCAGTGTTTGCGAAATAAATCCATTAGTACTCTTGAAGTTACTGGAATATCAAGCGCTTTTGCAACACTATCATATAGATCCACCATATCGCTTAGGTGTAGTCCTACATAACCTTGACGCTCTAGGGATGCTATCATTTGTATAGCTATTTGGTCATCCAGACTGCTATCTGAGTGTGTTGAGTAATTAAATATGCCTTCCTTAACTAAGTGGCGGCTCTTTACACCATATTCATAAACACGTCCCAGCTCTTGGAATGCAGCTATTAAGTGTCCCTCTTTCAAGAAAGCTGCATCAGCGAAGCTCATATGCATAGCTTTAATAATACGCATGAACTCGGTAGGTGTTAGCTTGTGCCAAATGAAGTCTGACTTGCGGCCAGTGGTGCTTGCAAAATACACTATCTGGCCCTCCTTGGCTAAATAATGGCAGTCTTTGCCAGTAATGTATTCTGAGCACATGTCAATAAATTTACCATCAATGTTACTCATAATATTTCCTACTTGTTTATGTGTTTAAATACTTCCTCAAGCGACTCACCAGATAGCACTCTTGCAACACGCTTGGCTCTTGCTGGAGTTTGTTTAGCCCAACGACTGTCAAGTGCCTGCATAGCTGCCATTTTGTAATCCCCTTTAGCCAGAGCTAACCACATCTTGTTAAACTTTTTAACACCACTTGTTCCCATCTGGTATGCCATTGACAAGATAACAGCTCTGCGATCATTGTCTAAGTTTTGGTACACCTTTTGATGTCTCCAGTCATTTAACATGCGCTGATCTTTCAGTGCCACCTCGGTTTCTAGCCATTCAAAAGCTATTTTACGAGATACACTTATTGGAAAGTCAGATGGATCTAGGCCTTTCTTATTATGCAGCTTAGTGCCTAACCCAATAGTTACATAACCTTCCGAGCACAGGTAGGGCTTATATCTAAAACCCTCTTCATATTCTAAAATAGTTGCTAAGTTCATTACGTCTTCTTCCCTAGCCAAGCTTTGGCTATTGATTGGATTATTGGTGATACTAATTTGCGATATCCCCACACTGAAACTAGCATCATCCCTAGTCCCGCTTGCCACCACTGAGGCATGCTCTCCAGTGCTGCAAATCCAGCTGTTACATGAGGCAAGGCTGGAGGGAAGAAAGCCAATACAGCTGGCGATAAGAATACATAGAAAGATATGTCGTCCATCCAACCTGCCAATCCACGGCTTTCTTGATCCATTGAGATATCTGATACGTCACCTCGCTTAATTGTTTGAATTTTGGCATCACTCACAGCTCGCCTTTCCGCTTGCTTAGATTGTGCCATCTCTTGTTTGCCCTTCATCCAAGTGGTTAAAGGCTTTGTTATAAGTCCTGCAATTGATAGAAACATTCCCATAATTTTACTCCAAGTTTAACATAAGTTTAGTTCTAGTTGTTGTTCATAGACTCCAATGAGGTCATCGTGAACCCATTTGCCGCTACTATTGATGTAGGTACAGTTATCTTTATGGCATGCTTCACTGTAAAAGTTATATATGTTAGTGATAGCATTAACTACGTCATCGTTTAGGTAGAGTTCACCATCATAGCCTGAATAGGTTACATCTTCGTCTAGGAAGTATCCACCTTCAGATTCTACGAAGTATGCATCATCAGCCATTACATATTCGCCATTGTGTAGCTGGGTAATTTCATCACTGTTATGATGGTAGTAATTTCCATCTACATATTCATGAGAGTTAGCATGGCAATCATCGCATAATGAGCACCCAGTATGTTCACACCAATTAGAATCGTCCTCGTGCATGTGCTCATCACAATCTTCACAGGTGCATCCGTTAAGAAAACCTGAAGTGCTTTGTGAGTCAAATTCGCCACTATCTACATCTATCCATTCACCATTTGGAGTGACCATAGTGCCGCAATCTAGGTATGGACAAACAAACATGTCGCCATCCATAATAAGGTTTAGCTTGCAACCCTCAAGACTGCCTTGCACATATCCAGCTTTCTCAAGCAATGGCAGCATAACATCAGCGTTTCCATAGATGCAGATATACCGCAAACCAAGCTCTGGGTCAATACACACAACAGATCTTGCCACGATGCGCTCGCCAACCTTGACATAGGCTACTGCTACATTAGGTGAATCATAAGCTCGTACAGAGTCAGATCCTTTCATGCATGAGCTAGGGCCATCATCGTATACGTCCACAGCTTCTTGTCCATCTTGGGTAAAGCTTAGCTTAGCACCTTTTAGCATAGCTACAGCTGAGCTTAGTAGTGAACTATAGTCGCGTACTATTTTATCTGAGTAGCCAGCTTTCTTTAGCAGCTTACCAAATTTCATGTCCGACTTCTTTTCAGTAGTAAGTTGGACTTTAACCATGCCTGTATCTAGGTCTAAGCCATAGATACCATTTAGCTTTCCATATTTGTTTACCATGAACTCATCAAGGCTTTCATCACGGTTGCCCGGATGCTGTGCATCTCCTTCAAGCTTATATAATACATCACTTAGTATCTGACTTTCACACCATACTGACCGATACAGAGATTCACCATCTAGTGCACGAAGTTGTCTCATACGTTTCTCCAATGATTAACACAAAAAAGCCCTAACCAATATTGGCTAAGGCTTATTAATAAATTTACTT
>TARA_R110000737_G_scaffold353310_1_pt1 | contig 12745 bp, 10 predicted proteins | sample TARA_R110000737 | Tara Oceans TARA_R110000737 (sample SAMEA4398027) | marine metagenome | biome: Polar Biome; feature: [SRF] surface water layer (ENVO:00010504); material: water (ENVO:00002006), including particulate matter (ENVO:01000060) such as... | depth 5 m
CCGAAGCATGGATTTTACGGGTAAAAAACCATGGTTGGTGGACCGGAATCAAATGGATGTAAATCTTAAGGCACAAGCCAATGCTACGCAGGTAATATTTGATGAATTTTGGCACGAGGATTGGTTTGCTGGTGGCTTTGTTTGGAAATGGTTCATGCAGCACGATCAAGTAGGAGGTCACGAGGATAATCGCTTTACGCCCCAAAATAAGCCTGCAGAATCCGTCATACGAAAGCAGTATGCACAAGTGAGGAAATCAAGTCGCTAAGGTTAAGAAATCATTTTGTTCAAATTTTAATCTTTCCAATTATAATTGGTAACTATTTTTTTTCGAATTTTGTAGTACACCCCTCCCAAAAACATACAGTAATGAAAATTCGATTATTCCTTCTATTTTGGGTGTGGGCCTCTGCACTTATATTTTCCCAAGAGAACAATTACTTTACGGTTGTTGCCGAACAGGGAGATGGTATTTTTTCATTGCTTCGTAAACAAGGATTGGATCCGGTAAAACATTATGGAGAGTTTCTTGAATTAAATTCGGATAAAATAAAAGAAGGTTCAGCCTTAAAGTTGGGCGAACATTATAAGATTCCCTATGCCGATGATTCTTTTAGAAAAACAGGCGTAATTGTAGAAGCCGAAAAAGAAGTGGAACAGCCAATTTTTGATAAGGAATTGGCCCAAATGTCCCTTAAGAGTGAGAAATTAAAGGATGCGGTATATTATCTGATCACTGAAAAAGGTACAGAGGAGGACGAAAATTTTGTCAAAGATATTTCTGAACAGTTGGCAGCGGGGTTAATGGTACATGGAGCCAAAGTGTACCTTATGGAGGAAAACTCTTCTTTGGACAAGATTGCAGACAGTGTGTCCACCGATAATTCGATGGGCGATTATATCAGGGTGATCAATAAACGTTATCTACAGCATATGGGCAAATACCAAAGGGTACTGATCATACGTGGTGAATATGTTTCAGGTGGCAGAAATATGGATGTTGCGATTTATCACTATAATAAAAGTACCCAAGGTCAACGATTTGCCCAAAGCATTCAGAATGTGTTTCAAGAAAACAGTGTTTCAAACAAAACCTTTGAAGAAGCCAGTTTAATTTTCGAAGATCAAAACAGCCTTTATCTGGCAAAAAACATTCTTCCCGCCATTAGCTTATTGACCATGGAGCCCGCTACCAAGGAATCCGATCACAAAATTCCAATTAAAACAAATAAAAAAGAATTTGCCAACCTTATCAGCAATGGCATACTCAATGATTATGTTGATCTGGATTTTGACAATTGAGTAAATGAATTTCCTGTGTCAAAAGGAATAAATCTATCTCTCCAAAATCTAGCAACATCCACCCCCGTTGTAGTGGTAAGTGCTTTCACTAATATAGATTTCGTTGGATTCTTTTGCTAAAGCAGCTGCCGTTTTATCGCATACGGCCAAGGGTTGGTTTTGTTGCAGCACATGTCCTTTTTTATCATCAAAATACGCCTCATTGCCAAAATATATAGCAGTTTTTCCGGTGAACATACAAGGGCCATCTTCGGGCATTGGATCTTTTATGGCAGCAATTTCAACAGATTCAATATGTATAAGTTCGTCCGTAGGATAATGGTTGGGAGATAATATTCTATATGATCTTTTGCCTCTAATTTCAATAGTGCCGAATCCTGGATCGGTCAATACTTTTACATAATCCTTTAGCGGAATGCTTCCACTCAGGCACTGGGCCCTTAATCTGTCATCGTTTCGCAGTTCATCGCTCATGGGTTGTTCACAAATGGGATCGCTCATCACCAATCTACCGTGTGGTTTCAATACCCGATACATTTCGGAAACTGCTTTCTTTAGGTCTTCTATTTTAAAAATGTTAAATAGACAGTTTTGAGCCGCCACATCAATGCTTTCATCTTCTACTGGTAGATTTAAGGCATCACCTTTTACCAAGTTCACATATTCACTGTTGAACCAATCATTCTCCTCTTCCGCTATTTTGAAGTTTTTCCGGGAAGCTTCCAACATTTCATCCACTGAATCTACACCGATGACCCCTCCTTTTTGTCTTGAAAAATAAGAGAACTGAAGTAGTTCCATACCCCCACCGACACCTACGTACAGAATATTGGGGTTATTAACTAAGTCCTGCGCAGATACGGTGCTTCCACAACCATAGTTCATTTCTTGCATGATCTTGGGAATGGAAAGCCCAGGGAATTGCCAAATAGGATTGGTGGTACAGCAAAGTCCAACATCTGGAGTTAGGGCAGCTTCTTTATATAGGTCTTGGGTCGCGTCTAAATAGCTCATAGTTCTTTGATTAGTTCTTTAAACAGTTTGATCATTTTGGGTTCCGCTTGTCCAGCAATCTTTAAAATCTCTTGGACTTCAACTGGTTCCAGATTGTCTGGGTCGCATTCATCCGTTAAAACGGACACAGCTACAATAGGTAGTCGTAAATGATTCGCAACAATTACTTCGGGGACCGTACTCATTCCTACAGCATCGGCCCCCATAATTTTAAGCATGCGATATTCAGCCTTGGTTTCCAGTTGTGGTCCTACAACAGAAGCATATACCCCTTTTTGAAGCGAAATATTTTCTCGGGTTGCAATGGCTTCAATTTTTTTGCACATTTCCACATCGTACGGCTCGCTCATATCCACAAATCGGTCACCAAACTCTCCTACATTTTTGAAAGCCAGGGGAGACCCACCTTGCAGATTGATGTGGTCTTCAATTAACATGATGTCACCCTTTTTAAAGTTAAGATTGATAGCCCCTGCAGCATTGGATACGAACAATTGTGTTATCCCAAGTTGATGCATCACCCTTATAGGATAAGTAATATCCAAAAAATCATAGCCTTCGTACAAATGGAAACGCCCGTGCATTACCACGGCTTTTTTCCCTTCGATGGTTCCATAAATAAGTTTGCCTGTGTGGAATTCTACTGTGGCCAAAGGAAAATAGGGTATATGGTTGTAGTGAGCTTCAATGGGGTTTTCTATGCTGTCTATAAGTTGGCCCAAACCAGTGCCCAGTACTATGCCTATTTCTGGAGTTTCAAACCCTCGTTTTTTCAAGTATTCGACGGATTCGTCGAGTTGTTTTTGTGTCATTCCTTTATATGTTTTAAAAATGGCTCAAAAGCCTTAATGTCTTTGATATCTTCGTAATAGTCCACATCATTCTTTTCATCCAAAAGAGCGACTTCGTCAGATTTTAAATCTTTTAAAGTATTGGACAGAACAGTGTCCGTTCCCCAGATTTTATTTTGGAACAATTTTTTATTTAATGACTTCATTCCCAAAAGATAATACCCTCCGTCTTCGGCAGGTCCCACAACATAATCATTGTCTTTGAGTCTGGAAAAGGCTTCCTCCAAATCGGATTGGTTAAGATGAAACATATCGCTACCAATAATAATGATATTATCAAAACCAGTTTGGAACCCTTCCTTAAAGGCATTCATCATGCGTTCGCCTAAATCTTCTCCTATCTGAAGTTTTTTTTGGTATATTTTGTTGTCCCAAATATCATCTTCCCAAATCTCCTCGGAATAATAGACCCATTTTTCCACTTCGAGTTCTTTCGTGAAAGATACGGTATGGTCCAAAAGAAATTGATAGATGTCCAACGCAGTTTTATCGCCCACCTTGGAGGCTAGTCGTGTCTTGCATTTACCAAGTTCGGGGTTACGGGTAAGGATTAAAAGTAGGCTATTCTTCAACGATTATTGTTTTGGCCGAGGACGCTTTCAAAGCATAGGTCAACAAGTTGTTCCAATACTTACTGATGTTGTGTAATTTATAGTTTCACTTGTTTTTGCACACAGCATGTCCTTTGTTTATCCTATCAAATATACCACCATAAAGATTTTGGACATTGAAGAAAGCGGAATTTTTAATTTTTCAGATAAAAATCAGGATATTTTAACCAGATAATTGGGCAAGTGTTTGCGGAGTTTGTCAAACGAAATCGGTTTGGTAAAATAGTCGTTCATACCAACTCCTTTGGCTTCATCAATAGCTTCCCTGGTCACATCTGCAGAAAGACCAATAATGCCAATATCTTTGTTGAATTTTCTAATTTCCCTTGTAGCTCTTAAACCATCCATTTTAGGCATATGGATGTCCATGAATATTAAATGGTAACAGTTTTTCCGCGCAGCTTTTACTGCTTCGAATCCATCGGAAGCCGATTCGGATTGTACCCCTAATTTTTCCAAAGTCTTTTTCAGGACCATTACATTCACCCTATTGTCATCCACTATTAGAACCTTGCAGCCACTTAGATCGATTGATTCGGAATTTGTGGTGCTTATTTTACTTTTGGTTTCTGCCAATGGGAATTTAAGGGACAAATAAAATTCCGTACCCACATTCTCCTGACTCATCACTTCAATTTTTCCTCCTAAGAGCTCCACAAGTTTATAAGTGATGTATAGGCCAAGACCACTACCTTCATGCCGTTTTGCTTTTCCGATATCTACTTGGGTAAACCTATCAAATATGGTCTTTAATTTGTTTTTTGGAATTCCTATTCCGGTATCCTTGATGACCATATCAATGGCCAATTTATCATTGACTATGTTTTCATGGTAGGAAATCGTTATCCCCCCTTTTTCGGTAAATTTTAAGGAATTCCTTAAAATATTTGTAATGATTTGCCCATATTTTCCAATGTCCCCAACGGCATTTAGATCGCTATTGATAGTTGAGTCCAAAGATATATGGAGTCCCTTTTCTTCCGCAGTACGCTGATATATTCTGATGATGTTTTTCAGCTCTTGCAATGGAGAAAAAATATCCTTTCTAAAAGTAGTTTTGCCAGATTCTATTTTATCTATTTCAAGAATGTCGTTTACCAACAGAAGCAACTTTTTTGAGGAAATGTCCATTAGTGACAGATATTCTTGTAAAGAACTATGTATCTCGGACAATTTTAATACCTCAATAAACCCAATAATTGCATTTAAAGGAGTTCTTATTTCATGGCTCATGTTGGAAATAAACTCTGTTTTTGCCTTGGATGATTTTTCAGCTCTCAGCTGTTCTTTCTTTAAGGATTTATTAAGCTCTTTAAGTTTGATGTTGGCATCACCTAAATAATCATTTTTTCCTCTTGAAGACTGATAAAAATAAACAAGTAAACTGGTAAGAAAGGACAGTAAAAGGCCAAAAATCAAGTATACATAGGTTGCCTCTTTTCTTTCTGCCAAAAAATCCAAATGGGAAGGCATTAAGGAGAATGTCCATTTTTGCCCATCAAGGGCATCGACCTCAAAGCTGGTCGTGAATATGAATTCGTTGCCAATTTCACTGGTATTCGGGTTGTTTTTGGAATAAAAGATTGTTCCTCTTTCATCTTTGACTTCTATGGCATACTTATCCAAACCGGCTACCAGTTCATTGAAGGGTGAGGTAAAATCCATTCCGGCGGTAACCGACCCTTTAAATTTTCCTTCGAAATATACAGGAGCATCCACCAAAAAGGCACTACCTCCTTGGTGTAGCTTTGTCCATTGTGAAATGTTTGTAGATGAATCTTTTACGTGGTTGTCCCATTCTGGATATCTTGGGTGTTTGGAAAGGTCTAGCCCGACAGCTGTCCTATTGGCCTCCAAAGGAGTTATCTTTTTAATAATCATTAAAGTATCCAGCCACTCCACAAATTTAAACGATGGGTTTTGCTCCAAAATAAGGCGGGCATCTTTCTCCCAATATTGAAAATAGGATCCATTGGTCATTTCAATACGCTTTTTTAAATTCTCCAAGGATTTAACATCGTATTTGACCAAGGAGAAGAATTCTTTGGCCCGCAGGCTACCAGTGGTCTGGATTTCGCGTATGAATGTTGCCTTTTGGGTTTTGAGGGATTTATTCCATAGAACCAACACAATGGTGATAAAAACTGCAAATATCGCAATGGGAAAGATCAGTTCTTTTTTTGAGGATTTCAACGACATACCAAGTATCGAAATAGGGAGCTTATGTTAATACTTTTTTTCTAACCGTAAATTCTTACCAATGAAATTAACCTTGTCACTTCTTGATTGTTGGAAAACAAGAAGAGTAAGAAAATACAACATTCACTACGGTTGTTAACACTTTTCCAATGAAAAAATTGTATCCAATATCCTCTTTATGAGAAAAATGTAGTGATGCACGGTGTTTTTTATTCAACTAATGCCTTGTATTTGTTAAGTTGAAGGTTTCTTTTAAAGATAAATAGAAGATGGAGTAAGAATTAAAATTTATTTATCTTGAAAGGTCATTCTAAATCAAGGAAATGAATAAACTGATCATTAGTTGCTCAATTATAATTGCATTTGTCGCTTGCAGGGAAGACCACAAGAAGGCTCAGAACGAACCTGAAGAAGAGTCGACATACCAAGAGGAATACCGACCACAGTTTTATTTCTCCCCAGAAGAAAAATGGATGAACGATCCAAATGGGTTGGTTTATCATGAGGGGATTTACCACTTGTTTTATCAATATTATCCAGAAGATATCGTATGGGGTCCCATGCATTGGGGTCATGCGGTAAGCGAAGATATGGTACATTGGGAACATAAGCCCATAGCGCTGTATCCAGATGAAAATGGTCTTATTTTTTCTGGCAGCGCCGTAGTTGATAAGAAAAACACCTCGGGTTTTGGTAAGGAAGGAAAAACACCTTTGGTGGCCATATTCACTTATCATTCCATGGAAGGTGAGAAGGAGGGCAGAAATGATTTTCAGACACAAGGAATTGCCTACAGTTTGGACAACGGGGAGACTTGGAATAAATATGCCGACAATCCCGTTATTGTAAATGGAGAAGGAATAAAAGATTTTAGAGATCCCAAAGTATTTTGGCATAAGCCTTCCAACGGTTGGATTTTAACCTTGGTAGCAGGGGACCATGCCAAATTTTATAGTTCCAAAAACTTAAAGGATTGGACATATTTGAGCGATTTTGGTAAATCACAGGGTGCCCATGGTGGGGTATGGGAATGTCCGGATCTTTTTCCCTTGCAAATAGAGGGTTCCGATGAGGAAAAATGGGTCTTGATCATTAGTATAAACCCCGGAGCCCCAAATGGTGGTAGTGGGACTCAATATTTTGTGGGAGATTTTGATGGTACAACTTTTACTTCCAATCAAAAGAATCCTAAATGGCTTGATTACGGAACAGATAATTACGCAGGAGTGACCTATAACAATGTTCCGGAAGAGGAGCGTATTTTTATTGGATGGATGAGCAACTGGGATTACGCCCGGGATACGCCTACCAAGAAATGGCGAAGTGCTATGACGGTGCCCCGAAAATTATCCTTGCATAAAGTTGAAGATAATTACTTTTTGGCCAATTATCCAATTGACAAAATGGGTGATTTGACCAGTCCCACAGTAATCAATCAAGTTGAAGTAGCTGCTGCTGCAACCGATACACTGCAGGTGGAGGGACTATATCAATCGGAGATTCAGTTGAAAACGACTGCTAAGAACTTTCAATTACTGTTTAAAAATGAATTGGATGAAGTTCTTGTATTGGATTTTGATGCTACAAACCAGATTTTAACGGTAGATAGAACTTTGTCCGGAAAAGTTGATTTTCAAGAAGATTTTGGAGCCAAAAAACATGTGGCACCATTAAAAGGTTTAAAAAAAGGACCACATCAATTCAAAATATTGATGGACTGGTCATCTATGGAATTGTTTATGGACCAAGGGATGCTTTCCATTACAGAACAACTGTTCCCAACAAGCCCTTACAATACATTAATCATTAATAATGAGAATGGGAGTGAGCCAATCATTATTCAATCTATTAAGGAAATGAAATCCATATGGTAATGGTGGGCCAGTCTGACCAATATCAGTTTTTTTAAGCAGTTTCAATGTGATCTTTGTCGTAAATCATGAGATATGAGCGTTACACGGAATCAGCTTCAAAAAATGGCTGTGCAAATAGACCAGGTTGTTGATTTAATTCGGCAACAAGATTTCGCTGATGATGTATTGACCCAAAGTGTATGCCCTATTTACAAGGAAAGTGCAAAAAATCTGATGCATTATGCTACTTTCAGAAGTTTTGATGCCAGAAAAATGCAAAAGGGACTAAAGGAATTGGGTCTAACTCGACTTGCGAATGCCGAAGGAAATATTTTGGGAAGCCTAATCAATCTCAAAATAATTGTACATAGCTTATTGGGTGGCGCACCTGATTTGACCAAGAATGAGTTTTTATCCATTGGCGAGGGAACACAAATATTAAAGAGGCATACGAACGAACTTTTTGGCGAATCGGATAAATTGCGACGTGTCCGCGTTATGGTTACCCAACCAACAGAAGCAGCAACCAATTACAATTTGGTACTGAATATGGTTAGAAACGGAATGGATTGTGCTCGAGTAAATTGTGCGCACGATGGTCCCGAAGTTTGGCAAGCCATAATTAACAATGTTCGCAAAGCAGCGGAGGAATGTTCCACAACGGTTAAGGTGGCGATGGATTTGGCCGGGGCTAAAGTCAGAACAGGGAAAATTGATTTGGGTGCTCGGTTAAAGGAAAAAAAGACCTCAAGAAAGAGGATGAATCAATTCATTAGATTGAATAAGGGAGATTTGCTAATCGTTACGGGGAAAGACAATGGTGCTTCCCTCTCAGAGTTCAATAATAAAGGAGAGTTGGTGAAACCTGCAAGAATATGTTGCGTTCCTCCCCATATCGTGAATCGCGTAGAAAAAGGAGCCCCTATTTTATTTGATGACGGCAAAATTGAAGGTGAGATTATGGAAACTGGACCGGAATCTTTTCAGGTGAAAATTACACGTGCTAAAGAGGGCGGCACAAAACTTAAAGGAGAAAAAGGGATTAACTTTCCAACCCTTGATCTAGGAATTTCAGGACTTACCGATAAAGATAGGGAGGACTTGAAGTTTGTGGTCAATCATGCAGATATTGTTAACTATTCTTATGTAAATGATGCTGAAGATGTGAACGACTTGCTGTTGGAATTGAAAAATTTGGGAGCCGATGAGGATTTGGGCGTTATTTTAAAAATCGAGACCAATTTGGCCTACAAAAATTTGATCAACATCCTTATTACGTCAATGCAACGAAAGCATCTGGGGGTTATGATCGCTCGGGGTGATTTGGCCCTTGAAGTGGGGTGGAAAAATATGGGAATGGTGCAGGAAGGTATCCTATCATTTTGTAGTGCAGCACACATTCCTGTAGTTTGGGCTACCCAGGTTTTGGAGGGTCTGGCCAAAACGGGAATACCATCGAGGTCGGAGATCACGGATATAACATCATCCGTACAAGCAGAATGTGTAATGTTGAACAAGGGCCCTCATATTAATGAGGCCATATCATTTTTGGACGAAGTTTTGCTCAACGTGGAAAGTTCGCACAATAAAAAAGAGGTGCTACTACCTAAAATGGAATGGAAATAAAAAAAGGGCGCCTTTAAAAGGAGCCCCATTGAGATACATAACTAACTATTGGAGATTGCGGTTAGTGTGCTAGTGTTTAGTATAGCTTAATTAATGTATAAATAGATACTGCTTAAAAGAGAGTAAATGGATAGTGCAATTACAACATACCAAAATAGGTATCCTAGTTTTGCGTCTATAGTGTTCATTTTTCTGAGTGTTTCTTGTTTTAGTTGAGTTTAAAACTGCACCCTAAATTATATGAAACAAGCCCATCTACCATCCAAAGTTTTATTGGTTGCACTAAATAGGATATAATTGGTCGTAAAACTTATGTAATTGGAAAAGATGTGTTTTTGGGGAATAGACTACTTAGCGATTTATGGTTTTTTCGCTGAATTACAGTGGTTTGTGATTTGTGGTGCAATGGGGAACAAAGACTTATTGGAAGGATGTTTGCTATAAAGAAGAAACAACACCCTTCCATAAAAGGTGTAAATAGTAGAAATTAAACTAAAGGGGTGCCCTTTAATCGTTTTTCAATTTTTCGCTTTTTAGCAGTTATGTTCTTCATGGTTTCCATTAATTTGGAATCCTTGGTCTTTTTATAAATCTCGTTGATGGAAAGGATTAAACTCTTTGCTTCTCTTGAGGCTTTAACCCTATCACTGGTGGACATATGGCTCATCGGCCTTTTTTCAAACTCTTCCGCCTTTTCAATTAACTCTTGGGTCATTTTTTGTTTTTAAAATTATTCGCAATCGGCTAAATATAAGAGTTAGTTTGATATTTTTTGCTTATAGAACCATTTGATTTCCATATTTATGAAAACATTAAGAAGTCAACCAGTTGAAGTGCTATAAAAATCCAAATAAAAAATTAAAATCAGGGTTAATCGGTTGATAATCTGTCCTTACTTTCTAAATAAGGAACAAGTAGAGTTAAATCAAGAAGAGCTTTCAATGTTAAATTAACGTGTATTAATTGTAAACTAAATATGGTTTAGGCTATTTTTGGATAAAATTTTGAATTGGAAATAATCTGGAAAAATTTAGGGGCTAAAAATAACTGGAATCATGAACGCAGCATCAATCTGGAGTATATGGTTCGCCTTCAGGTGGTAAAAATACTAATTAAAGAAGCCGAGCACCTCATGGATTATCTTTCTTTGGTCGTAATTGAAATCAATTCATCCGACGGTTGTGTTTCAGTTCACGAAGACACACCTGAGCCTCTCTTTTCTAAAATAACAAGCAACTTGGAGCAACCCAAGGCTAAAAAAGTTTCCAAAGTACCTTCACCTGTGCCCACGGCCATAAATATTTAAGATCATTTAAGTCAATCTAAAAATGGATTGAGTAAATCTTACCAATGCGTTATGGGTAGTTTTGAATAAATAAATTACCCAAAATGGCAATCATAGGAAATATTATAAAAGGAGTTATTGAGGCAAAAGATGCCCTGAGCAAGGAACCGAGTCCAGTTGATGAGCAAAACAAAGTTCTTAAAGAATTATTGGACAAGGCCAAGGATACACAATTTGGAAAGCAATATAATTTTGTTTCTATTTTGGAATCTCATACCATTCCAAAGGCATTTTCCGAGGCAATACCTTATCACGATTACAATAAAATTACTGAAGAATGGTGGAGTAAAACCATTGAAGGCGAACCTGATGTTGCTTGGCCTGGTAGCCCGGACTTTTTTGCGTTATCATCTGGAACTACTGGTAAAAAATCCAAAAGAATACCGGTGACCAAAGATATGTTGGATTCTATCACACGAGCTGGAAGGCAGCAGGTATTTGCCATGAGTAATTTTAATATGCCTGCAGATTTTTTCGAAAAAGAAATCATGATGTTGGGCAGTTCTACAAATCTGCAGGAGCGTGATGGTAAGAAAGAAGGTGAAATAAGTGGTATAAGTGCCAGTAACATTCCTTTTTGGTTTAAAAAGTATTACAAGCCCGGCGACGAAATTGCTAAAATAGACGATTGGGACGATAGGGTTTTATCCATAGCTAAAAATGCCGAAAACTGGGATATAGGAGCTTTGAGTGGGATTCCTTCTTGGATGGAGCTGATGCTGAAAAAGGTGATTGATTATCACAATGCGGATAACATTCACCAGATCTGGCCCAACTTACAAGCCTTTACCTCTGGTGGAGTGGCCTTTGACCCCTACGAGAAAAGTTTTAATGCTCTTCTGGGACATCCCATTCAGATAATAGATACCTATTTGGCTTCTGAGGGATTTATTGCTTGCCAAGTAAGGCCAGAGACTACTTCCATGAAATTGATTACGGATAATGGCATCTATTTTGAATTTGTTCCTTTTGAACCTAAATATGTTAACCAAGATGGTTCGTTGACCGATGATGCGCCATCCCTTACCTTGGATGAAGTTGAAGAGGATGTGGATTATGTTCTTATTATATCTACCGTATCCGGTGCTTGGAGATATATTATAGGAGACACCATAGCCTTTACAGATGCAGAAAGAGCTGAAATAAAAATTACGGGGCGTACGAAGTTTTTCTTGAATACGGTAGGTTCTCAACTCTCCGTGAACAAGCTTAACGATGCAGTAAAGCATTTAGAGGAAGAACTGAGCATAAAAGTGCCGGAATATACGCTTTGTGCCAAACGCTATGATGATGGATTTTACCATTCCTGGTACCTTGGTTCCGATACTGGTTTGGACGAAGAAAAGACGGCGACCGTTTTGGACAATTACCTCAAAGAAGCCAATAAAAATTATAAGGTGGCTCGAAGCAAGGCTTTAGAAGGAGTTAAAGTAAGTTTTGTATCTCAACAAATGTTCGCCGATTGGAGCGGCGCCAACAAGAAAAAGGGTGGGCAGGTAAAAATGGAGAGAGTAATGGGTGAAGACCGTTTTAAGGAATGGGAAGATTTTGTTTCCCAACAATCATAAAAGATTACCGTCCTTAATGGAATCTTGTTCTTTTACCATTTCCATAATCTCATCAGGAGATAAGTAATACTGTTTGATTCGGTCTTTGTAAACTTCATCAATTTCGGAATGGTTGAGAATAAACCGTTTTGTTTTCAAAATATAGTCGGACATTCCTCGTGAAACCGCAAAGGAGTCTGCAGCACGCTCTGCTTTTTTTATGAATTCTTTCAATAGCACATAGCGAATCCCAAAGCCTATTAGGTTGAGGTTACCACGCTGTTGATAATCCAAAACGTGACCTAGTTCGTGACCAATCCAACCAATCAGAACATCTCTCGGTACATCCAATGTGCCTGTTGCACAAGTTAATAAAAAAAGTGTTCGTTGATCATTG
>TARA_R110000737_G_scaffold204560_1_pt1 | contig 12729 bp, 13 predicted proteins | sample TARA_R110000737 | Tara Oceans TARA_R110000737 (sample SAMEA4398027) | marine metagenome | biome: Polar Biome; feature: [SRF] surface water layer (ENVO:00010504); material: water (ENVO:00002006), including particulate matter (ENVO:01000060) such as... | depth 5 m
TCATATTCTCAGCAAAATGGGAATCCTGAATGTAAACACCGCCTAGAGTTCTGACTCCCGGTCCTGACCCTAAATAGATATGCCACAGCCCCTAATGCAAAAGAGCCCCGATAACGGAGCTCTTTTAGCGTTTTCTTGGTGGTGCGAATGGGGGCGTGATGGCCTACATTTTGGTAATGCGCGTGACATACCAGCGATGGCCGTCAAATTTGCGTTCAAGCCCGATATCAAGCAGTTGTTCATCATTTAGCGTCGCCAGAACTTCACGGTGGTTTTTGCGTTTGCGGGCTTCAACCGAATAATGGGTGATCTTGCTGATCAGGTTGCCAAATGGCAAACGGTTGGCCGTCGGATCGGGTGCGATATCAAACGGGGCGGCGTGGTGCGGAACATGATGCTGTGCGACGTGATGTGCCATAACGGCCTCCTGATGATCGGGTGTGTCTATCCTTTGATGCCGTGATCCTCTCATATGCAAAATAAAACGGGAATTTGGTTGTTTTGCATAGTTAATGTGCAAAAATGATCGGATCAAAAAAGGACCTGATCAAATGAACTGGAACGACCTGCGTTATTTCCTGATCCTTGCTGAAGAAGGCAGCCTTTCTGGGGCGGCACGGCGCCTGCGCAAGGAGCATACAACCGTCGCGCGCCGGATAGAGGCATTGGAAGATGCGTTGGGGACCAAGCTGTTTGATCGGTTGCCGCGCGGTTGGCAATTAACCCTTGCCGGGCAAAACCTTGTACCTGTGGCCGAACGGGTCGAAGAAGAAGCCCTTAGTTTTGAACGTTTGGCCAAGGGGGATGAAGCCGCCCATGGTGTGGTGCGGATTTCTGTGCCACCCGTAGCGGGCCGGGTGTTGTTTGCACCGCGTCTGGCACAGCTTTTGACCGCGCATAAGGGGCTTGAATTCGAAGTCATCGGTGCGTCCAATGTTGTCAATCTGGCCCGGCGCGAAGCCGACATTGCCGTGCGCATGATCGCACCGCATGAACCGGGGCTGATTACCCGAAAATTGGTCGAACTGGGCGTCGGGCTTTATGCTGCGTCGGGATATGTTGATCGGGTCCGCGAAGAAGACTGGGAATTTTGTGGTTACGAAGATACCACTTACGGGGCGTCGAAAAAGGACTGGGTGCGCAAACTGATGGGCCGCGAATTGCCCTGTCGTTTTCGGGCCGATGATACGGAATCCGTCCGTCAGTTCATTGCCGCCGGGCACGGGGTGGGTGTTTTGCCGCGCTATCTGGCCGATGGTGACAGCCGTCTTGATTTAATCCGGGCGGATACCATGGGCGAAAGCCGTGAAACGGCATGGATGGTGGTTCACCCCGATATGCGCCGATCCCCCGGTGTGCGTCTGGTCATGGATGCCCTGATCAAGGCGGCCGATAGTATTTCTGACGAATTTCAGGTGTGATCTTTCAAACAAAAAGAGACCCCAAAAGGGGATCTCTTTTGCGGCCTGAGGGAGGCACATATCAAAGCGTGTCGATTGCCGGTCGATTGTAAAGACCTTGAAACTCAGGGGCACAGGCCTTTGTATCGGGTGGCCGCTTTGATCTCGGGGTTAGTTTCTTTCACATATGCTGCCATCAAACGACCGTTCCAGTCCGATATCGCGCAGCTGAGAATCGTTCAGCCGCAAAATGGCCCGGCGGCTTTGATGGCGTTTATAGGCAGTGATCAGGCGATCAAATACTGCCATCAACAGATTTCCGGTGCGGGCTGATTTTGAACCAAGTGCCTGTTGGATGCCATTTTGGCAGGCGGTGGTGTGTGTGATGCTGATATGTCCGCTCATCATCCGGTCTCCTTGACCAAGGGTGGTTTTTGTCTGTGAACGGACTTTCTCATGCGCATAAAAATTACGTAATATGGATAAAATGCGATATACTTGTGCAAATTTGCGCAGGTTGGGCAAGTCAGGATAAGGTAAGGCAGGCATCATGAACTGGAATGATTTGCGGTATTTCGTCGTGCTGGCCGCCGAAGGCACGTTATCGGGTGCCGCCCGCCGCCTTAAAAAGGATCACACCACGGTTGCGCGCCGGATCGAGGCTTTGGAACAGGATCTTGGATCGCGGTTGTTTGATCGGTTGGCGACCGGTTGGTCCCTGACCGAGGCCGGATCAAACCTTGTGCCGGTTGCCGCCAAGATCGAAGACGATGTTCTAGCCTTTGAACGACAGGCGCATGGCGATGAAACCGCCTATGGTGTGGTGCGGATTGCGGTGCCGCCTGCGGCGGGGCGGCTGTTGTTTGCCCCGCATTTGGCCGAGGTTCTGAAAGACCAGAAACATCTGCAATATGAAATACTGGGGTCCAGTGTGGTGGCCAATCTGGCGCGCCGCGAAGCCGATGTGGCGGTGCGGATGGTGCAGCCGGATCAGAACGGGTTGGTGGTGCGTAAATTGACCACTCTGCGTTTGGGCATCTATGCGATCAGGGGATATTGCGATGTTACACCGGCCAAAGACTGGGAATTTTGCGGTGACGAGCGAAGCTCTGTCGGGGAAAAGCAACAGAATTGGGTCTGGCAAAAACTGGACCGTGAATTGCCTGTTCGGGTGCGCGCCGATGATACGGAAACCGTGCGATCCTTCATTGCAGCGGGATATGGGCTTGGCATCTTGCCGCGCTATATCGGCGACGAGGACCGCCGCCTTGAACTGATTGTCAGTGATGAGGATTGCGATATCAGCAAACCGGTCTGGATGGTTGTCCACCCCGATATCCGGCGGTCGCCAGCCGTGCGGATGGTGATGGATGCGCTGATTCAGGCAACCCGGAACATCAACCCGGAATACAAGCACGACTTATAATGCGGTCCGATATATGCCGGTTTGCGGCGGGTTACAACCAGCCTAGTTGACGGGCTGATGATAACAACAACATCACACCAAACAATGTGATCAATCCCGCACCGCCCAATCCGACCCCGCGCCGAAGCAAACCCGATGTGGTTTCCGACAGGCTGAACATATGTTGAGTGCCGGTGCGAATGCCAATTGCGGCAAGACCGATCAGGCTAATGGTCAATGCCACACCGGCCGCCATGGCAAAGGCCGATGCAATTCCGATCAGGAATAACCCATTGGCCAGCGTAAATAACAGAACAAGGATCGACCCGGTACAGGGCCGCAGGCCGACAACGATGCCCCCGGCAATCATTTGCCAGCGGCTTTTGCGGGCGGCATCCTGTTCGTGTGACGGGGCATCGTCATGGTGATGGTGGTCATGGTGATGGTCATGGGGCTGTTCGGGGCTGTGGTCGTGGTGATCATGGTTGTGAGAGTGATCATGATCATGTCCGCCATGATCACAACAATCATCGCGGCCCTGCAAAATACGAAGGCACATCACCATCCCCAATCCGGCAATCAGGGCATAGGATATGGCTTCAAGGATCAACCCGTTCTGGGTGATCGCCGCCGGGCCAAGGTTAAGGATCAGCGTCAAAGACCCGACAAGGACAATGGCGGTGGTCGCCTGAACGCCTGCGATCAGGCTGCCCATGGCAACACCCTGTTTCCATCCGGCATCACGTGACAGGAAATAGGTGGTGGTGACCATCTTGCCATGGCCGGGGCCTGCGGCGTGAAATACGCCATAGGCAAAGGACAGCGCAATGATCGTCAATCCCGGCCACCATGCATCGCCGGTTTTGGCACTGCGCAGCGTTGCGGTCATCTGACGGTTCAGCTTTGTCTGGATGATGACGACCTGACCAACGATATCGGATAACCAGTCGGGCAGGGTGATCAGGTTGTTTGCGCGCTCATCTGTGTCGGGGTTTTCGGTATCTGCCGGGGTGTCAGCCGTCACGCCGCGCCCCAGAAGATTGCCTGATTGCGCCAGTGCCGGATTATTGGACAGAAAGAAGATCGTCGCCAGCAAGGCCATGATCAGAACCGGCATCCGCCAGGTCGTGCTGGCAAACAAGGTCGGCACGGATTGGCGAAACCAGATCGAAATAGATGCGGTTCTTGTCATCTTCGCTCATTTCGTAATGGCACTTGGTTTTGGTGTTGCCGCGAAACAGGATCGGATCGACTTCTGTGAAGGCAACATCAATATAGAATTCCGCATCATAGACCGATAACGCGATGTTATCCTTGGTCGGATCAAGCGGTTCTTTAAGCATCAGGGTGAAATCATAGCTGACCCGGCGATCATCGGTAATATCAGCCTTGAAATCCTTGGCCCCCTTAAACGAGACCAGTTTTTCGTTGGTCCGCAAATGGGTTAGCCAGGAAACATCGGCAAGGGCGACAAAGGCATTGTCATGAACGGCGGTGTTTTCCTGATCGAAAAAGCGCAGATCGTGGTTTTCATCAAACTCGTCAATCAGGGTCATGCTGAAAAGATCGTCAAACAGCCAATGGATCGTGATTGCGGTGATTTTGTCGTTTTCAAAGACCATCTGGGCATCGGCATCGATCCAGACATGGGGATGGGCAAAGGCCGGCATGCCCGATCCCGCCCAAAGGGCGGTCACAAGCATACCGGCACAAAGATTACGAACCCGAAAGGCAATCTGCCAAGGCCGCGACATTCTGTTTAAGGATTTCCTGATAGGCATCCGGGCCTGCATCAATGTCAGCGCCCAACGGATCAAGAGTTCCGATATGGGCGCCGGTATCGGCGACCACGGCCTCGACAATTGCCGGGCGGAATTGCGGCTCGGCAAAGACGCAAACAGCGCCGCTTTCGCGGATTTTATCTTCGATTTCATGCAGGCGCCGGGCTCCGGGCTTTTGTTCCGGGGAAACCGTGATCGAACCGACCGCATTCAGATCAAATCCTGCTTCGAGATATTGATAGGCATCATGAAACACGACAAAGGATTTATTGCGGACCGGTGCAAGCTGGTTATCCAGATCATTCCCAAGTGCTGCAAGGCTGGCAAGTAACTTTTTCAAATTTTCTTGATAGGTCGCCCGATGATCGGGGTCAATTTCGCCCAGTTCGTCGGCAATCGCTTTGGCAATGGACGCACCATTGGCGGGATCCAGCCAGATATGGGGATCGATGCCATCTTCGTGTTCATGTTCTTCATGCTCATGCGCATCATGTTCATCGTGATCATCATGTGCGGCAGTGGCATGATCGTGGTCATCATCGTCAGCATGATCATGGTCATCGTCATCGTCATCGTGGCCTCCATGGTCATGGCTGTGGGCTTCCCATGCACCGCCTTCGCGCATATGACGCAGGGCAAGACCGGAAATATCGACCAGTTCCAATTGATGGGCATTGCCCGAAAGGCTTTCCAGCGGCTTTTCAAGAAAACCCTCAAGCGCATGTGACACATAGATCACCAGATCGGCGTCCTGAAGGGCGCGGGCTTCGCTTGGCCGTAGCGAATAGGCATGCGGCGATGCGGCACCATCAATCAGCAATGTTGGCGTGCCAACATCTTTCATGATGGCGCTGGCAATGCCGTGGATCGGCTTGATTGAAACCACAACCGATGGGGCATCGGCGGCATAGGCCGACGCAGGCAGGCCAAACAAAGCAGAAGCCAAAAGAAGACGGCGAAACAGTGAGGGTGATTTGAGCATCATTGAATCCGGTGTGCGAGGGGGAGGGGCGTTTGAGTTGGTTATCATGTGTTATGTTATATCATAACATCACGTCAAGCGAAATTATGCCCGGTTTGCAAGGGCCGGGGGAAAATCCATCTGGAATCGGCGCGGAAATGGGGATACCGACAAAGAGTGCTGATCGTGGGCCGGGGGGGCGGATTTCAGCAAGGAGATAATTATGGCGGCACACCTTATAATCTTTTGACCGGGGGCCAATATTAATCCGAATCATTAGTGTGAAACGGATGCCTTGTTCATGTGTTGGAGCCGGCCTGTCTTGATGTGGAACCGTTTTTCCCTGTTTGTTTTGATGATGGTGGCGGTGATTTTGCCGTTATCAACGTCGCCTGCTAGGTCGGAAATATTTCGGATTGCAATCCCCGCCGGATCAGAAAGCGTTTTCGCAACACAAATCGGGGCTATTCGTCTTGCCTTGGAACATGCGCCGGGAAATCACGAACTTCAGATCGAAAGTGTCAAAGGTTTAACCCAGTCACGTGTGCTGACGATGCTGCGCGATGGGGCGATCAACCTGTCTCTGGCCGGGTACAGCCGGGAATGGGAAAATCTGTTTTTGCAAGTGGATTACCCGCTGACCCGCGGCATGATGGGGTATCGGGTTTTCTTTGCGCGGCCGGAATTGGCCGATCACATTTCCAATGTTCAGTCGATTGACGAGCTAAAGCGCTTTTGCATCGGCACGGGGAATGACTGGCTTGATACGGCTATCCTTGAAGCCAATGATCTATGCGTTGTCAAGGCGCCTCAAGGGGATGCGCTTTTCTCGATGTTGCGTCATGGCAGGTTCGATATGTTTCACCGCGCCCTGCACGAAGCCTATGTCGAGCAACTTGCACCGACCGAGGATATGAAAGGGCTGGTTCTCGTCCCGTCCCTGATCCTTCGCTATCCTTATGACTTTTTTCTGTATGTCCAAAAGAACGACACGCAACGCCATGCGATTTTAACCGAAGGTCTGGCACTGGCCTATGAAAGCGGTGATTTCATGCGCCATTTTTACAGTAACCCCGGAATGGCATATGCGATGGACCAAGTCCAAAGCCCAACGCATCGGATTTTGGATATCGATAATCCGGAAATGTCAGATCAAACCCGCAAGATCAATCCAGAACTATGGGGGGGCTTTTAGTCTGAAAGAGTGTCCTTGATTGATCCAGATATGGTTGGTGCAAGTCCGTAACAAAAAATCATCATCTGTCGTTGTGTCTGATTTTTCTTGTTTTCCGCTATTTTCTGGTGTGTCGACTGACAGTTAAATAAATGTTCCATCGTTGAAATAGTGCAGATAAGGGGCGAAGGTCGCTTTGGACTGTTTTATGTGGCCGTCACCTTTCAATCGGGCGATGGTGCGCTAACATAGACAAATTACAGGCTATTCTGGCGCGTGATGTCGAGGGGGCTGCCGAATGTGGAAGTCCAAATATTCATTATCTGTTCTGGTTTTGGCAGTGCTGGTTCTGATTTATCAACCTAGCCGGGCTGAAACCTTTAAGCTGGCCCTTCCGCCGGGGATAAAGGGCCTGTTTTCCTATGAATTCGAAGTGCTTGAGATGGCGTTGAAATACGCGGATGGGGATCATTCCTTCGAGTTTGTCGAGATCCCCGGATTGACCCAGTCCCGTGTGTTGGAACTGCTTGATCATGGCGAAGTTTCTGTCACGATTAACAGTTACAGCCACGCGCGCGAAGAACGCTTCTTGCAGGTCAATTATCCGCTGACGCGGGGATTGCTGGGCCAACGGGTTTTCATTACGCGTTCGGACCAAGCCGACGTTTTGGCGCATGTTACGTCTTTGGACCGATTGAAGCAATTTTGCATCGGTGCCAGCAATGATTGGCCAGCTGCCGCGATTCTGGAAGAAAACGGATTTTGTGTGGTGCAGGCACCAAGAAAGCAGTTGTTTACCATGCTGCAGAGTAATCGCTTTGATCTTCTGATCAGTAACGTGAAGCAAGCGGATTTTGAAATCGAGCTTTCCAAGAAGAATGGATATGATTTCGTCATCAATAAGAGTTTGATGCTTGTCTATCCGTATGATTTTTTCCTGTATGTCCGCAAAGATGATGTGGTGCGTCACGCGATCTTGGAACAAGGCTTGGAGCGTGCCTATGCATCGGGTGCATTCATGGCGCATTTCACTTCCCATCCGACCATGGTCAGAGCATTGGAAGAACTTCGCCCGTCAGTGCGCAAGGTGTTTCATATTGAAAACCCCGAAATGAGCGTTCGGACCCGGAATATAGATCCGGGGTTGTGGATGGGGTTTTGATCCTTCAGGCCGCGATAGCGGGTAAAAGATAACCGCGAATATTTTTTAAAATTGCTTGGGCGGTTAAGTGCTTGTTTCACCATCGGAACAATTACGATGCAACGTGAACCTCAATCATATTGGGGCATTTAAGGCGCCCGAAACCTTACATTTTCGGGGGGATGTTCCAATATATGTTAACCACAGATTGTTAATGGTTGCGTAATGTTAAAGGGGCGACCGAATGCGGAAGTCCGAATTTACTTCATCTGGTCTGGTTCTGGCGGTGCTGGTTTTACTTAACCAATCAGCATGGGCTGAAACCTTTAAACTGGCCCTGCCGCCCGGGGTTAAGGGCCTGTTTTCCTACGAACTCGAAGTGCTCGATATGGCGCTGAAATATGCCGATGGGGATCATACATTCGAATTTGTCGAGATCCCCGGGCTGACCCAGTTTCGGGTGTTCGAATTGCTTGATGACGGGGAAGTTTCTGTCACGGTAAACAGTTACAGCCAGGAACGTGAAGAACGATTTTTACAGGTCAATTACCCCCTGACGCGCGGATTGCTGGGCCAACGGGTTTTCTTGACGAACCCGGATAAAGCCGACGTTTTGTCTAATGTCACGTCGTTGGTCGAATTGAAACGATTTTGCATTGGCGTTAGCAACGATTGGCCGGATGCCGCGATCCTGGAAGATAACGGATTTTGTGTGGTGCGCGCACCAAGGAAGCAGTTATTCGCCATGTTGGAAAGTCACCGTTTTGACATTTTGGCGACGACGGTGAAACAAGCCGCTTCGGAACTCGCGCTATCGAAAAAGAATGGATATGATTTCGTTCTCGATAAAAGTTTGATGCTTGCCTATCCGTATGACTTTTTCCTGTATGTCCGCAAAGATGACGTGATGCGCCACAAGATACTGGAACAAGGGTTAGCGCGGGCCTATGCGTCTGGTGCATTCATGGAACATTTCAATTCTGATCCCGTCATCATACGGGCATTGGAAGAGGCGCAGTTATCTAACCGTCGGATGTTCAACATTGAGAACCCTGAAATGGGATCGGGAACCCGAAATATTCCGCCGCTTCTATGGCAGGGGTATTGATCCTGTTAGATGCTTTTAAATAATCCAAATTAACATTTTCGTATCCGAAACGAAAAATCATCATTTGCAGTTTTATTGTAAGTGTATTGATATCATTGACGAATTCAGATCGCCTTTGTGCGGCGGATGATAATATCCGTGCCGAAGATTTTAACCCTGATTTGGTTTTTCAGCGGGTGCCCTTCCTTTAAGGTAAGGCAGAAAACCGTCCAGAAAACGTGCTGAGGCAGGGGAATGGGGTGCGTCTTTGTTGTGTTATCTCATGACAAACGCAGTTGATTTGGGTTTCTTTCAAAACCGGCATCTTGATATCGCAAGCCAGAGCCCGTCACATGTTCGAGGGCGACGGTATCAAAGGATGCGTATTGTTGTTATTGTCGTCCTGATATAAATCAGAGTCGCTGTACCAGAAACGAGCATCAATTGTTCTTGTGGTCGTATCCATTGACTGGTTTTCTATACGGAAGGTTTGTCTGCCAGACTGCATCTCTTTGATCCCGCGACCAATGTCGGGGTCATTGCGAAAATGTTCCATAAAGGCACCCGTGCGATAGGCTTCAAGAAGGCCGTTTGTCACGATTTGCCAAAGGTGGGTATTTTGTTTGTTCACATAGATGAAGAAATCGAATGGATAAGCAAGTATCACTGTTTCATTCAAAACGATTTCGGGATACTTGGCCTGCATTGCTGGTAACTCGCGATAGGCCTCATGAATAGCGCGCGTCAAAAGATCAAACCGCTTGTTTTCCAACATATCCCAAAGCTGGTTGCGCGGAGCGCGTTCGACACAGAAACCGTTTTTTTCCATGATATCGGCATCGGGCCAGTCGCTACCGGTGCCGATACAAAACTGTCGCAACTGTTTGATGGTTTTCACGTGCATTAAGGCATCGCTTTTGTCTCTGTGGATCATGAAAGCACGATGGCCCAAAATGCCGCGGGTCATTGGGATGTTGACCTGAAGAAAGGTGTTTTCCTGCTTGGGGCTATATCCTGAAAACATCAGATCAACATCACCATTAGACAGCATTTCGCTCAGACGTGATAGAGTCAGGCCACCAATTTCCTCGACCTCCAAAACGTAATCTTCTTCGGCGAATTCAAGCGCCATTTCGATAACGCCGAATTCATAGGCAAAAAGCTTCGTTGCCCCCATAGGGAAAGCCATTTTGAGGGTCTTGGTATTTGTCGTTGCCATCGCAGTCGGTTGAACCAACAGGCCGACACATATCACCCAGCATATGAAAGTTACGAACCGCAAAATTTTCGTCCTTGACGTTAAAATGCGAAACATTTCAGATGAGGATGTATATTGTGTGTCGGTCTTCCCGTTAAAGGGGCGTTTACCGAATATTACGGTTTCGAGGGCTGATCGGTGGGGGTGTGGTGGATGAAATCTATGTCAATGCCTCCCCAATTGGTTATTTGGCGGGTGCCAATCCTTTAAGGTAAGGCAGGAAACCGTCCAGAAAACGTGTTGTCGCTGGCATGAAATGGCTGCCATGGTGATACATCGGATCAAGGGTCGTGACGATTTTCCGGCCCTTGCTGCTGACCGTGTCGTCATAAAGGATGGACCCCAAATCCCCGACATCAATCAACGATACCGCCCCATCCGGGACAATCAGATGACCATGATGATGCCAGGTCGCATCGGCCAGCGTGATATGGTCAAAAAGCGGATGATCCGGTGCGGTAACATGAAGGCCAAGGTTGCCGCTTTCTTTCCACCACCAGAAATTGGTCGGTGTAAAATGCCATTCAACATCCGAAAGCCATTCCCCCGGTCCGGTTGATCCCATCACCACCAGCGTCCGCCCGCTGTCAAGAAAGGCCGCAAATTTATCGCGATGGCCAATCAGAACCGATGGATCCGTCCGGCATGAAACGATCAAAGTGTCGTAATCGTCAAGGGGGATCGTGCCAAGGTCACGGGTATAGATGATGCCATCAAAGAAACCGCGATATCGCGGTTCATAAAGGGTGCGGTGATGGTAATAGGTGCCACTGTCAAGGGCTGCAATACGTGGTGTCATGATGGTTCCCCCTGGCAGGTCTGGCTTGCCCATTGGCAAAGTTGGGGCACAATGCGTCCTGTGCTGTCGGATGATCCGGCATACATCCAAAGATCATTTCCGGCATGCATCAAAATCCGTCCGCCTTCGGGGCGGTGATACAGCCAGTCACAAGGCAGGCGATCCGGGCCGACACTGTGCAAAACGGTTGCGCCGTCGGGCGGCGGGTTGCATCCCCGGCTATAAAACCCGGCAACACCACGCCGGAAAGTCAATTCATCGGTCAGCACCCCGTCAAAAACGGGATGATCGTTTTCCCGATGAATGATCAGGTTTTCCAGTGATTGCGATGCGAGGGGCACAAAGTTATTGAATTCTGCAAGCATCGGCCAGGCCACATGCCCGTTAAAGACAAGCGTCTTGTCGTCATCAAGAAACGCATAAATCTTGGCCGACAAAGTGCCAAAAAAACGTTGATCAAGATGGGCGGGCAACATCAATGCCTGATAGGGCGCAAGATCAACATCGGCAAGGTCATAGTGATCAATCTGGACAATATCAGGTGCATGATTGCCAACATTGGGCAAATCATCACCGGCCCCTTTGATCGGGTTCAGAAACAAACAAATTCCCATGACGGTATCCTGTCATTTTTCGGCGGATGGATCGCGGCCGGTTGCCTTCTGGAAATGCCCAACGCATCCCAGAAGGCAACCGGGATAAAAGAACGGGTTACTTCGAAACGTTCTTGAAATCATAGAAGAAGGCAGATGGATGAATGCGGAAGTTCTTCAATTCTTTGGTAGAAGCCGCGACATACACCTTGTGAACCAGCGGAATGATCGGCGCATCGTCCTGAAGGATTTCAAGCGCCTTGCCATAGACTTCCATTTGTTCGGCTCCGGGTGTCAGCGTGCGGCCTTTATCGACCAGTGCGTCAAATTCGGTGTTTTCCCAGAATTGATAGTTCAGGCCTGCTTTGGAATGGAACTGTGATTTAAGGTGCAAATCAGGATGGCCGGTCATTTCCGGGGTCCAGAATACCACCGAAACATCATATTCACCGCGTTTGACAAGGTCGAGCATCCCGCTCCAGGTGAACATCTGAACATCGGTTGCGATGCCGTTTTGATTAAGCAATGCGGCCATGGCTTCGGTAATCATCGGCATTTCGGTACGGCTGGAATAGCTCAGAATACGCAGGGTTAAAGGTTCGCCGTTCTTTTGCCATTTACCGTCGGTTTTTTCGTATCCGGCCTCTGTCAGCAACGATGCCGCCAGTTCAAGATCAAGCTTGTAGGGATTGGTGACTTTCGGGGCCCAGTCAAATTGCGGACCAAAGAACTGCCATGCCGGTTTGCCGGTCCCGTCAAGCGCGCCTTCAACGATCAGGTTGCGGTCAACAAGGGCATTGATCGCCTTGCGCACTCGCACATCCGAAAGCGGGCTTTTTTCACCGGCATTAAAGGCGCCGTAATACAAACCTGCGGTGGGCTTGCTATAGACTTTGAAATTGTCATCACGCGACAGGCGAATAACATCGGACGGCAACAGATTGTCAACAAAATCAACTTCACCGGCTTCAAGCGCCAATGTGCGGGAATTGTGATCTGGGATGTAACGATATTCGATGGTTTCAAGGGCGGGTGTCTTGCCCCAATATCCATCAAACCGTGAAACAGTTGTGTGATCCTGTTTGCTGTATTCGGTTAATTTCCACGGGCCGGTCCCGACGGGGGTAACG
>TARA_R110000737_G_scaffold60279_1_pt1 | contig 12726 bp, 4 predicted proteins | sample TARA_R110000737 | Tara Oceans TARA_R110000737 (sample SAMEA4398027) | marine metagenome | biome: Polar Biome; feature: [SRF] surface water layer (ENVO:00010504); material: water (ENVO:00002006), including particulate matter (ENVO:01000060) such as... | depth 5 m
TCTAGTCTGTGGTTCGGACTTCTGTACCCGCTGGTAATGTAGAACGGAAAACCACAAGCTTCTCGCAGGTGGTCTAGCTTGTGTACAAACGCTGGATCAATTTCGTTCTCGTTTGTTTCTTTGCATTTGAAGTCTTCGAGTTTGAAGTATCTAAATTCTTCGGTCATTATTTACAATTTTCCTTTTACATTAAATGTATATGTTTGAGCCATGTCTTGTGCGCTGTGGACTAAAGAACCATATTCATCTTTAGCTTTACCTTTACGATTTTTTGAAGCGTTGAAGTCGTACTGGTCAGGAATAATATTAAACTTGCCATCCTTTAAAGTTTCAAACTTAAACACGCCTGTAGTTGTAAACATTTCAAATACAGGATCAAGCAAAGACTCTTTAACTATATCTGTTAAACTCCTGTCTTTACGCTTAGCTCTATAAAATTCATCAGGGCGTTCTCCGCTTGCCATATCAGGGTAGTCAGAATACGTTATGTAATCTCTATTATCTTTAGCAGCATTTAACATAGCTTGACGCAATACGTCTTGCTGTTTAGTTCCAAAGTTTTTAACATCAATATCCTTACCAGCACCTTCTAAGCCTAAAGAATTTCCAGCATAAAACTTAGCAAAAGCTAATGCATTTTCAGGCAATAAAGATGTGTTAGTTTTTGAAGTAGCACCAGTAGTATTCTCTGCGGTGCGTCCTTTAGAACTGAAGTCTGGCATCTTAATGCTTGTGTCTGAAAGATCAACTTCAGGAGAAGCAACAGCATCTGCAATTTGATCTATTGTCATGTCTCCTAACATAGATATTTCAGTAGCTTTAGGCTCGGCAGTAGTGCCAGCGGTGTTCTCTGCGGTACGTCCTGCTGAACTAAAGTCAGGCAACTTAACGTCTGATATGTCTGTCTCAGGAGCAGCGTTTGCTTTTGCAACTTCATCTAAAGAACTAAAACCAAAGTCAATGTTCTTAAAATAATCAACAACAGAATCTACAGTTTCAACAACCCTGTTTAAACCTTCTTCAGCTCCTGCTAGTGTCCACGTTTTACCGTCAGCTACAGCTTGTGTTGGGCTAAAGTCTGGAATGTCTACTGTAGTTTCAGAGTTTCTTAAAGAACCTGCGGTGTTCTCTGCTGTTCTTCCTGATCCTCCTAAGTCAGTGCCTAGCATCCTTCTAAGAGCACCTACTCCTTTGCCTACTGATGTTGACACAGCTTCTAAGCCTTCTGTAACTGCTTCTGAACTAGCTTCTAAGCCTTCTGTAACTGCCTCTGAACCAGCGGTGTACGCTTGCTCTACTTGCTCCGCTAACATAGAAGGCTTAGCTGTAGGACTAGGCGCTACTTCAGGTTCTGGCATACTTATAGGAGCTGCTGCTGGTTCTATTATGCCTGCTGCTGAAGGAACATTAATAGTTCTTCCAGCATAGATCATATTAGGATCGCTGATTTCATTGTCAGTAGCAAGCTGCTCTACAGTTGTACCGTGTTGCTTAGCAATATCTGAAAGCGTGTCTCCTGTTTGAATTTCATAAGCACTTACTTGACCGCCTTCTGCAAACTGTGGAAGACCTGTTAGAATATCTTTACGCATCTGCTCTGTTATTTGTAGGCTAGGCACTTCTACAATATCATCATTAGCATCTATAACTTCACGCATTACAACCTTTGCGTCATACTTCGCAGCAAATCCATTTAAGATGTTAATGTATTCTTTGTCATAGCGTCTAAGTATTCCAGAAACATCTTCAATTGCATCCCCATATCTAGCAACCTGTTGCTGTCCTGTTGTTAATGCTAGAGTATCATAGCCTCCTTTAGCTGCTTCAATCAAAGACCTTTTCATTGTCAGTTGCTGCCACCCTGAAGACTTTCGCTGTTTAAACGGAACTGCGTCTACTGGCACTTCTGATAGTTCATCATCAAAAGGACTTCTAACACCGTACAATGCTTCTACTTCATTATCTACTCCAGCAAGTAGATAATCTACTTCATCAAATCTTAGCTTTTCATCCGGTGTCAGCTCCCTCATTAGTTCCAGTTCTTCCAACATAACAAACTCAGATTCCAGCTCTTGTTGTTGTTTAAGTAAGTTTTCTTCCTTTACACTAGCCTCTTCTCGTAATACTTTTTTGCTCTCATTAGTATTCCTGTCACGATATTTAAACTGGCTTCCTTGCTTATGCACATCACTTTGAGCTTCATCAATTAAAAGAATTTTCTTTCCATCAGCCGAAACAATATCTGAAAAACGAACATGCGCTAAAATATTTTCTTGATCTTCAGGAAAATGTTCAGGATGTCTATAAGGCTCTAAACCAGACTGCTTGTCTTTTGGTAGTTTTAAAACAACTTCTCTATAGTTCTCAGTAGAGTTACCGTCCCACGTATATTGTTTATGAATAGGCTTTGTACTAAAATCTGCGTCCATTCCTTTTAACATAGTAGCTTCGTCTGCAACTGTACTAAAATCTAACTTTCCCGGAATGTCCTTTCCTACAGCTTCTTCAACATCTAGTCGATTAGCAGCTAAGAAACTTACCACTTCATCTTTAGTAGTTTTAGGCTTACCTTTAAACTCACTTAAAAATCCTGTCCACTCTAGTTCATCTTGTTGCACATTTATTTTTTTAGATGTTAGTTCATTAATAAACTCGTCACCAGTTCCCTTAGTTCTAGACATGGACTGTGCAGCCTTTTCAGCATAGCTAAAGAAACCGCTGTCTCCTTTAGGAGAAAAAGCTTTAGTTAATACTTTTGCTGCTACACCACCAATGTTAAAAGTTTGTCTTTTATCACTAATATCAAAAGAACTTCCTGCGCTTTTAAACTGTTCAGGTTTAAACAAGATATAAGAATACTCAGATTCATTTTCAAGTACAGACTCTACAGTGTTTTTATACTTAATAGAATCATAGCCTGCTTCTGTAAGGAAACTTTGAAGTTCTTTAGAGAGTTCGGCTTGCTGTAGTTCCATTCGCATCTTATCAGTAATGACTTCTCGCATTTCATCTATAGACTCTGCGCCTCTGATGTTATCAAACATTTCTATTTTATATTCTGCAAGGTCTTGTGCTTGATTTTTAAGCATTTCAAAAACTTTAAATCTTTCGTTAGTTAACTTTGATCCAAAAGAATTTATAATTTCATCTTCAAAGTCTGCACCTAAAAGAATATCCATCGGCCCCCAGTACCCAAAGTCTTGCTCTACGACTAAAGGATTTTTAACATTTATATATCCTGAAGTTGTGGAGATGGAAGGCATAGAATAGTTCTTGCCGTTCTGGTCGCTTTGTTTTTGAAGCAGCTTTAATTCATTTTCAAAGAAAGAATCTATTTCTCCTTGATTAATTTTCCTGTTTAACTGTAGCTGTGATATTGCTTTTTCTTTGTTTAAATGTCGCGCAGCAATAAGGTTAGCCTGCCCAGTAGTTCCAACATGCACACCTGTTTCTCTTGCTAAAGCAAAAGCAATTTCAAAATCTGTCTCGCCATAAGATACAACAGTGCGGTGCTGTAGATTCTTTTCTTGTGAGGTACTTAAAAACTCTTCAGTATTTAAAAGTCTTCTATCTGAAGGCATGTTTTGTTTTACTTGAGCACTAATTCCGGGCAACTCAGTAAGCAGACTTTCTAAGTCTTCTCCTTGTTGACTTAACTTAGCTATCTGTATCTTTGCAGCTTTCTCTAAACCTGCTGTGTTTAAATGTGAAGCTTCTGGTTCTTCTCTCAATCGAGTACTAAAGTAATTGACAAGCCTATCCATTCCTTCAACATCAGGTGTAAACTCAATAGGCTCGTCTAACAATAGAGCTTTATTAATTTTAACATCGTCAAGCATTAGAGAAAGCTCTTCAAACAGAACACCATCTGCATCAGCTTCTTGATTTTTAATTTTAGAAGTTGGAGAACTAGACAGTATATTTTTAACTGCATCCTCTACGTACACTTTCTGAGCTGCTGGATCAAAAAACATTCCGTCAGGGTCTACATATACCTCTTGTTTCTTATTGACTACTTTGTTCTGAATGTTTTTAGCCAGCTCACCCACTACTTTAGGTTGTAGTAAACCATCTGTAGAAGAATTAATAAGCGTAGCTAAACCTTTTGCTGCTGCGCCTCCAATGTTAAAGCCCTGTCTTTGAATTTTAAAAGGGTTGTCTTCATCCATAAAAGCAGAACCTGCTTCATAGCTATAAGGAAGGCCAGAAACTTTATTTATTCTTTCATCAGGCTCGGCTGGAGCATTAGGAACATCAACAGTTCCACCTTTTTCAAACGAGCTTCGACCAGCATCATTTTTAAACTGTGGCACTAGGGCATCTTTTAAGTCTTTATCTAACTCTCGTAAGTTTTTTCTATACTTTTTCATTTCCTCCCTGCCTAAAACAGTAGTGCCGATGGCATATCCCGGAAGTTTTTGACCTAAAGTTTCTATAATTCTTCCTGAAAGTAAATTAGATACATCTCCTACAATAGGCCCAGTTAAAGGCAACAAGGCGGTTGTAGCATTCTGATTAAACATAGAGCTTTTTTGTGAGCGCACAATTGAATCAGGGACATAACCAAAGCCGCCCCAACGAGCAATAGCTTTTATTCTAGCTTCAGAAGGGCTTACACGGCTTTCACTTTCTCCGCGACTACGCGCCCAATTAGCCCAACGAGCTGTCTCAGTCATTAAGATAGCAGCCATTGCAGTCTTAGCTGTGTTTCGTACAGGGTCTTTGTATAAGCCTTTTGCTGCGCCCTTTAAAACAGTGTTTGTAAAAGCAGCAGGGTAACCTAGTAGCTGAAAGAAAACAGAGGTCGTGGGCTTAGAGTGCCACATAGGCTTCTGTCCTGACTGCGCGGTAGGCTGTAGGATAATAGAATTAGAGTAACGCGCTGCACCGTTACTTATGTTTTGATTAAATTCATCTGAAGTTTTAGAGCCATTTCGTATCCATGCTACGCCTTGTTCAGCGTCAACACCTGCATCGTTTAACTCGCCTAGTATAGTTTTTGTCTTACGAGTTTCTGGCAATCCAGCTTGCTTTGAAAGAAATTCTAGGTTTTCTTTAATCATGTTTCGACCTGAGACATACGAAACTCGCTGTACAAATTTAGTCCACTGGTCTAAAAATATTCCTCTAAAGAATAAGTTGTTAGCTTTTTGCATTGACTCATTAACAATATCATTACCACCTAAACGATTTCCTAACTGGCTCTCAGCTTGATTAATAGCAGTTCCAACCCGCTGCATTTCGCGGTGTGCTTCCATAGCAGTTAAGTTGTGGTTTGTGCGTAGCTTTGTGTGCATGTCACCTGTGATTGTTTTAAACGAAATCTCTAAAGCTTCTGCAAAACCTTTTATAGAATTAACAACTCCTGCTCTAGACATATTAATAAGTGGCTCAGTAACACTACTTAGCGTAGCGCCCGGAAGAAGCGCAACACGGGTAGCAAGACTATATATATCAGATACGTTCTGAACGCCATCACTGTAGCGTTCTAGATTTTCACCCGTAGTAACGCGATAAAGATCAACTAGGCTTTGTTTATCTTTACGAGTTAACGAAGCTCCAGAACTTTGCATTTCTTTATCTATTGTCTTGACCCACTTATTAATAAACTGTTCTTCGTTTGTAACACCTAACACTTTAACTTTAGCTAAGCCTATCCCTGCTTGATGGTTGTAACTCATAATACTGCTTAATAAATCAGTATCTAAAAAGTCTACAAAGTCAGCGTCATTTAAATTTTCAAATGATCTTGTAGTAGAAAAGAAATGACCAGCACTTCCGCTGTTCAATTGATTCTGTTTGTCTAACATTGATTCTACAATAGACCTAGCTTCGTCCATATTAGAAGCTTCTTTATTTTTTACTAATAGGGCTGCAAATTCTTCTTGTCTATCAGCAATTGCTTTTCTATCCCAGTTACGCGGGATATAGTTTTCAACATTGTGCTGTATAACTTTGTTTTTCTTTAACAGCTTACCTACTTTTTTAAACTGTGCTTTAATTTTTTCTGCGGCAAGGTCAATTTGCTTGTCTCCAGAAGCAACCCCGCGTATAGCGGCATTCAAAGCAGTGTTAACTTTTTCACTTAGTTCTCCAGTAAGCGCGTTTAATGCAAAAGGCTCTATAGTCTCTCTATAAGAAGTTGTAAGCTCTGACGAATATCGTGTAGCTACTTCAGAAAAATCTGCGCCTACAAGAGAATCTGTTGTTGTCCATTTCTGATCAAAGCGATGACTAAGGGCAGATCGCAAACTAGCTGCTGCCTTAGAGAAAGGTACAAAGGCGCTCAACATTCCGGGCGCTTGACCCACGGCTTTGCCTACTAAATTAGTACCTACGCGGTATATATCAAAAGCTAATTTGTTTCTAACTTCTAGTCCATTGTCTCCCGTTTTAATAGACTGATACATAATATCTGTAAGGTCATCTACTGTTTGCTGACCACCGCCAATAGCCCCTATAAAATCATATTGGTTTAAAACAGACTTAATGTCATCCCACTGCAAATCTTCACCAGCTTCCCAACGCTTTCCTAAGTCCTTTAAGATATCATCAATAGGTTTTTTTGGTAGAACTCCAGTAGTTGTGACTTTTTCTAAAAGCTTTATGCCATCTTTTTCTTGTAGTGGTGCTACTTTTTCAATGTCTAAACTCTTTTGAAGTTTTTTAGCTGCGTATTTATCTATGCCAGCTTTAACGCCATAGCCAGCCGCCGCTCCTATTCCTACAGCAAGAGCAGTAGCACCTAAACTGTACTCAAGTTGCTCACCTGTCTGCATGTTTAAAGCTTGACGAGCTACATCATCAGTGCCTGCAAAAGCAGCAGCATAAGCGCCAGCACCTTTCTTAGTAGATGTTATAGCTGCTGTTTTTTCTAGTGCTTTCTTAAATGCAAGACGAGCTGCGGTCTGTGTACCAGCAACAGCAGCAGCACTACCACCTCCTGAAAATAACATGCTTGCAAAAAGAGGAACAGTTTCAAAGTTAGCAATTAAATCTATGCCGTAATCTTTTATAAACGTAGCATGCTCACTTAGACCTGTAATAGATACTTTATCAAAATCTGATTTAAGGTCTATGTATGCTTTCTTTTCTGCGTCTGACCAGTCTCCAGCTTCTAGTGCTTTATTTACTTTACTGCTTATACGTAAAGTGTCATCGCGCAACATTTCAACAGGCCCATCATCTGCTATAGAAGCCGGATCAGCAAGCGAACTTATGAAAGATTTGTTTCTGCTCAATGCTTCCATAACAAGAGAATAGTTTTTTTGAGTAGCTTCGCTGTTCTCAAAGTCTGTTACAGTTTGCATGCTTTCTGTAGCTTGCTGTTCATTTGCTCCTGTCATGCCTGCAAAAGGATTAAACTCGTCTATTCTTTTTTGCTCAGTTATGCCTATCTGTCTAAGTTGTTTAGCAAGTTCGTCTGACATTTTTACTCTCCGTATTTATTCATGTAAGCTGAGTAAAGACTGTTTAGTTTTTGTTGGTCACGCTCTACAGCACCAGTAGGCACTGTAACGCCTCTACTGTTGCGGCCTTTAGAAGCAGCTTGAGAACGCTGTAAAGCTTTATAAGCCTGTGTAACTGCGTTGTATGCCCCTCTTTGAAGTACGTCAGCAGTAGCAGTAGTTCTTCTAGGAGCGCGTGGAAGTTTAGTTAAATCTATTGTTACATTGTCTTCTTTTTCTTTAGGCACAACTATAGCTGCTGGTTTAACAGGAGCAGGCGCTACTTTTGTTACTGGTGTTATAGGTACATCTGGGGCGGGTGTAGTTCCAATCTTTTCGTCACGCTTTTGTTGTAAGGCTGCATTGTATTGTGTTATTTCGTCTCTAAACTTAACTAAAGGACTATCTGGGTCTCTGCCAATTACTTTATTCATTGCTTTAATAATTAAATTATCATCACCTAGTTTAGTAGTGTCCATAGCATCAAAATTATTAAGTACTGAACCGTATGAACTAAATACATTTGGCGAATAAATCTTGCCTTTAGTAAACATGTTTTCTGTAACATCAAAGTAGTGCGCTTCTGCTGCTATCTGTGTAGCTTGTATAGAAGGAATACCAAATTTACTAGTTAAAGTTCTAGCTGTAACATACATTTTTCCAAAAATAGCTTTTTGTGCGTGTGCTATTTGTTTATCTGTCGGGTCTTTTGGGACTATAGCGTTTATATAGTTACCCATTTCGGTTCTTTGATCCTCTGTATATAAAGATAATACTGATGTTTGAATCTGTCCTACCCTCTCGTCTGTAAGGCCAGCAACAACCTTATCAATATCCCTATTTACTACGGCACCAGTAATGCTTTTTCCATGTATGTCAGTGTACGATGTAACACCTCCTTTAGTTACCGGTATTGCTGTTACAGTTTGTGGATCGCCATTTGCATCAATTATTTTTACATCTACTGGTGGGCCTGTTACAGGAGGAGCGGAAGCAAAATTTCTTGCTGCTAAAGTATTTCTGCCAAATAGATGTGTTGCACTGTCATTTAGTTCTTTAAGGATTTCTAGTCTTGTTGTAAAATCAAGCGAAGTTGATTCTTTAAGTATAGACATGTTGCTTTCTTTTACTTGCCCACTACCAATGCTTCCGGTAGGAGATGTTGCAGCTATCTCTGTTTCTTCATCAATGTTCTGTGGGTTTCCTTCATTCCTTCCTGAAAAGAAGTTAACCATTGGCATAGTAAACATTTCTTTTAAGTTAGTTGCTCTGCCTTTTAACATCTCATTTTTGTAACCTTGACTTTTATCTGTTGCTTTTATTCGCCCTAAAAACTCAAGAGCCTCTTTTTCATTCTTTGTTGCAGCAACTTCATACTTCTTTGCAAGACTAAATGTTTGTTCATTGACATAAGATTTCCATTTTTGGCCCGCATACAGTTTTTGTGCTTGCGCGTAGCCCGGAAGATTTACAACATCTAGCGTTGCTTGATCTTGAAAGTACTGCGATACTCCTCCTTTCCCTGCTCTAGCTCCGTTCATTACACCTACACGGCTTTCTGCTTCGCTAACATTAGCTTTAAAAGTTGCATTGTTTCCGTGGAAGTCTTCTATATTATTTAAGAAATCTTCATTTTTATTAGCTACAGTAGCCTTACCTACTGATTTGCCTAGCTCTAATAGATTTGTAAGACCCCAATTAACCACCGCGTCTTTTTTCGCTCTTCTTCTGTTGCTTCTGTTATTATCTCTTTGAACATCGCCAGCTCTTTGTAATAGAGATGAGCCTAATTCCTTTATTGACATTTCTATGCTCCCGCAGTTTTAGACATTAAGCTGTCTGTTTGTTGTTGAGGTGCTTCAGAACGAGAGAGTAAACTATCTAGTTGTGGAAGTTCCGCTAACTCTTGTTTCATTTCTGCGTTTAATATTCCTTCGGGTACAGTGCCAGATTCTTTAGACTGCTGAAATCTTTTAAGCTTGTCTTCAGTTAAAGTAGTTCCTAGTACTGCTTCTTCTTCAACGTCATCATCAGCTTCACTTGAGTAAATTGTCATTGGAATATCTTGACGCTCTGCTAAAGCCATTAACATATAAGTAACAGGCTCAATGAGAAGAAGCATTAAATCAGGGTTCCACTTACCTTCAGATAAACCGTGATATAAAATAACCTGCGTTAAGTCCATCAGCGGTGTACCGTCTGCAATTGTTTCCATTAGCTGTGGGTACACATCTTTAGAAATAAACTTTTCCCAGATAGTCTCTAAAGCTAGTTGAGGGTTTACAAATTCAGGTGGCCGCTCATAAGGAGCTGGATTCTCAGGATCATTTGTTAATGACTGGCCGGGAATAGGACGAGATAATGATGCTTGTTGTTTTGATAATTCTTCTTGAAAACTCATTAGAAGCCACCTCCTGCTGGTTGTTTCCATACAGGAACTTGATACAGGTTATTAATTGCCCCTGCTCCAAAGTTTCCTGAAGGCGTTACAAACCTTTGATCATTAATGTCCATGCCGCCAAACTCAGTTGTTAATGCAGCTTGTTGTGCTACAGTACCAGCACGATAGAACTCTTCTTCAGGTGTAATAGCTTCAGCTAACTTAGTATTTACATATTGATCTGGGGCATTCATAACGCTTTCTATTGGTTTAGTCACTGCATTATTTATTAGATTCTCTTTTGTAAAAGATTCTCTTACTTTAAGTTTGCCTTCTTTAACAATAGAAGACAGATACTCTTTTGTTGAATCTATAGGTCTTTCAAAAAAGCTTATTTTTTCTGTAGGAACTTCTAGTGTATTGGGGTCTATACCACTGTTGTTTAAATTGTAAGGCTTGTCTGTAAGCGGTTTTGTAACTGTAGAAGAAGTTTGAACTTTGTCTGGGCTATAGCCAGTTGGGTTTCCATCTACAGTTACTTCAGATATAATATTTTCTGTAGGAATTTCAGATGCTACTTTATCAAACTTATCAAAGAAACCAGAGCTTTCTGTTATGTTTGCCATTCTACTAGAAAACTGAGTGGTGCTTTTTGCCCATGCAGAATCTCCGGGGCCAAAGAAAGAAGAACTACCACCTGCAAACTGAGTGCCAAACATTTTGTTACTTGCAGTTTGTGCAAAGTTTGAAAGCGTGTTAGTAATTCCACTTGTTAAATTGTTAACAACATTGAAAGGGGTAGAGACTACTTTGCCTACAAAGTTCATTACTGTTCCTACGCCTTTACCGACTGCTCCCATGCTCATCAAGCCTGTAGCTTTTGCAGTGCCTATTACACCTTTTGCCGCAGCAATTTGAGTAGCTGTTGCCCCTGCTGCTTGACCAGCCGCAATAGTTGCTGAACTTGCGGCTGTGCTTGCGGCTGCGGCTGACGCGCCTGACGCTGCTGCTGCTGCTTTTGTCGCGCCCGCTGCTATGGCATTTGCGGTAGCTGCTGACCCTGCTGCCGTTGCTGTTGCTGTAGTAGCAACTTGAGCGGCTGTCTGGCCCGCAATAGCTCCCCATCCTTTAGCTAAAGCTCCTCCAATTCCGGGAAGAATAAACATCATTGCTACTTGACCTAGCACACCTATCTTGCCCATGAACTTGCCAAATTGTTTAAAGGCTTTTTTAATTCCTCTGCCTATAGATTTAAAAGTTTTCTTAATTCCTTTTCCAATGCTTTTAAACAGTCCCATTATGTGTTGCCTCCTGTTACGGCGTTAACAGCACTAAACAACGTAGAGCTAAATTTTGTGCCTGAAGTAAGTTTTTCATTTGAAAGTGCTGTAGAGTAAAGTTGAGCTACTCGTTGTTCTTCGTTCTCATAAGCACTTCGTATATATTGAGCTTCATCCCGCAGTTGTTGCCACACCTGTGTTTGATCTTGAGCTGTTAAGTTGTAGGCGTTTTGAACATTCTGCTGGTTAGCTGCATTAGTAGCTGCTGTTTCAGCAGTATTAGCTGTCCTACGCCACTGTATGTTAGACTGCTCCACAGCTTGAGCGTTTGCTGCATTCCACTGTGCTCGTTGGTTATCTGTTGTTTCATTAAACTTAGATACCTCTGTGTCCATTTGAGCTTGTAGCATGTTGGCTTGTTGTTGGTTACCAGCGTCAATAGCTTTTTGTTTATTAACTTCTGAATTGTTATACTGCGCCATTGAGTTTGATTGCTGAGTGTTGAACTGCACCATCTGTTGATTTAAACCAGCCATAAATTGATTAGTCTGGTTTTCTGAAGTAGCATTAAATTGTTTAGCTGCATTTGCTGCTGATTGATCTGACAACAATCTTTGTTGCGCCATCTGTTGATCTAATACAACAGCCTGTTGACGGTTGCTAAGATTAGCCATGTCCATTGACAAAAAGTTCTGAGCATTTGTAATTGATAACTTTGTACGTTGATCTGCGTTTGCTAAATCCATTGAAGCTAGTGAGGTAGCGTTCTGCATTGCTGCTTGTTGCTCAGCATTAAAGTCTGTCAGAACCATTGTTTGCATAAACTTACTGTTAGTCAAAGCAACCTGCTGGTCAGCACTAAACTTAGTTAAATCTATGTTTGCATTTACCGAAGCATTTGTAACTGCTCGTTGTTGATCTACGTTTAACTGTGCAACGCCCATCTGCTCTGCAATTTTGGCTTGCGTCAAGTTTGTTTGCATCTTAGTGTTGAGGTTAGCCAGCTCTGTCTGTTGCGTTGCGCTCATGCTTTCTGAGTCAGCTTGATTCAACGCAGACAAATTAGCTAGTCGCATCTGCTGGTCGTTGCCGAGGTTAGCTAAGTCCATCTGCTGCTTGAAGCCAGCATTCTTTCCTAAGAAGTCTGCTGCTATTTGCAACTCAGCCATGCGCTCTTGCTGTACTGCTGACATGTTCTCAGTTTCAGTAGCGTTCATGTACTGCATGTTAGCTAGTTCAACTTGTTGCTCGTTACCTAAGTTCTGAGCAGCCATTGCCTGAACATTTTGTGCATTTGTTTGTGCAGCTTGCTGACGGTTAGCTAAGTTTTGGCTTAGTGTCTGTTGTTGTTGCTGTGCAGTAGTCATTACAGCATCTTGTGTAAACTGGCTCTGCATTGTTTTTAACTGCTGCGACATTTGAGCTGTCTGAGACTCTGAAGTTTGCTCGTTAGCTAAGTTAGCTAGTCGCAGTTGCATGCTCTGTGTAGCTTGTGCAAGATTAGCTTGTTGTTGATTACCTAAATTTTGAGCTGCTGTAGATTGAAGGGCTTGAGCGTTGCTCTGAGCCATCGGCATTGCAGACTGAATGATAGAGTTAAACAGCGCATCTCGACCTA
>TARA_R110000737_G_scaffold620_3_pt1 | contig 12698 bp, 16 predicted proteins | sample TARA_R110000737 | Tara Oceans TARA_R110000737 (sample SAMEA4398027) | marine metagenome | biome: Polar Biome; feature: [SRF] surface water layer (ENVO:00010504); material: water (ENVO:00002006), including particulate matter (ENVO:01000060) such as... | depth 5 m
GACTCTGCTCTCAAGGGGAAAACAGGACTGGCAGCAGCCGGATATGCGGCGGGGTTTTTAACTTCTGTGATTCTTAGTCCTGTCGCAGCATTAAGTGGTGCTGCTTCCATTTATGCCCTAGCTAGAGTTTTAAGGTCAAAAACTGTCATGCGCTATATGACGAACCCACGTCTTAGAGCGTATGAAGCAGAACGTGCGGTGAGAGTTGGAGCAGGACTGCCTCCAAAGCAAATCGCCGCCGAGAGATCCAGAGAAAACGCTTTTAGAGCAGTTAAAACAATTGTGGCTCAGTTTGCTACATACGGGGTCGGACAAGCGGGGGAAGCGGCAGCTGACCGCTTGGAGCCTGTAATAGAACAAGTGAGACCTATGGTAGAAGAAGCGGCACAACAGATTCAGCAGGTCGCTCCCGCGGTAGGAGAATCCTTACAACAGATGCAACCGCCCGTTCCCGTTGCTCCCGGCCAACCGCCCGTTCCCGTTGCTCCCGGCCAACCGCCCGTTCCCGTTGCTCCCAGACAAATGACCGCCGCCGATGTCGAAAGGCAACGAGTACAAAACCAACTTGCAGGTCTGCCCGCTTGATGTGATCCAATGACTCTGGGAGTTGAACCAAATGAAGCTGACTAACCACTTCACTCTGAAAGAACTGACGAAATCCCATACCGCAGAGCGCAAGGGGATCGACAACACCTGTAATGAGGACCAGTTATTCTGCTTAAGGTTCTTGTGCAGGGAGGTCCTGGAGCCTGTCCGGATCCACTACGGCATCCCCTTTGCACCGTCGAGCGGCTTTCGATGCCTGGCTTTGAATCGTGATATAGGGTCTTCCGATAGGTCTCAGCACATTCTAGGTCAGGCGGCAGATTTTGAATTACCGGGGGTCTCGAACATGGACCTGGCGCAGTGGATCATGGCCAACCTGGACTACGACCAGCTCATCCTGGAGTATTATGACGGCGTAGACCCTCACTCAGGCTGGGTACATTGCAGTTACGCGGAGAACCGAAATCGCAAGAAGGCGCTTCGTTTTGATGGAAAGGTTTTCGAGCCTTTATCGTAATTTTTTCAACCTTTCTAGCCATGGTGGTTGGTTATCCTTTACCCAAACATCGCCAACTATTTTAACCACCACACAACAATATATTGTATCAAGTGCTTGTCGCTCTAACTGTGTAACTCTATTGCCAGAAATTTTCCATGCAGCACCTATCTCACGATAAGTTTGTTTCAGCAACCAACGCCTGTTAATAATGTCTTTTTTTCGTTCATTTAAACCATAGCCGCTATACTTACTTGGAAGAATATTATATTCGAGCGATCCGTTTTCCGAGGCATCCAAAACGTGATTGAGGCCAGATCCAATACTTCTGCTATAACTTATATCACCGGCAGAAGAAAACAGTCGTGTAACATACTTTTCTGCTTTTTTACGTTGTTCAGGCGCTTTATATCCCTCTCGTATACTTGTTAAAACTCTTTCTTCAAACAGTTTGATTAGTTCATCAAGTCCTTCTTGCCTGGTTTTTTCTGTCTCAGCCTGTTTTCTTGCCTGATTTTCTTGCCTGATTTTTTTATTAGCTGCTTTTGTTTTTGCAGAACGGTATGCCTTTTGGTTTTTGCACTTCAAGTGCTCTATGGCTTCTGCTCTTTGTTCCTCCCACTTACTTATCAGCGCCAGTCTTGCTTCTGTCCTCGACCGAGAAGAATCTACATCACTGATTGTATGCTTATCCATCATTTCGCATCGCCCCAGTTCTTGCCGATCCCTATATCAACCCGAGAAGGAATGCGACGGCCAGGAATACAACGCTCCATAGCCGCCTTAATTTCTGGCACCTGCTCACGGCTCTCTATCGAAAAGCAAAGCTCGTCATGCACCGTGACCATGGGAATATAACCAAGGTCCATGCACCTTTTCATGGCTATCTTGGTCTCGTCTGCAGAGCTGGCTTGAACAAGCTTGTTTAAACTTTTGTAGGTAAACGCAACACGGTATCTTCGAGGGTCGTAGTCTCTCCAATTGGCGTCACGTTCTTCCATAGGGGTGTCCATGATGGCTCGCCAGTTTTGTTCAAGCGTATCCACATGAACAGGATTCTTGCTGGAGTCATAAACGCGTAGTTCTCGCATGGGAAAGCGGCATTTACGACCCTCTAGCGTGCGTAACTCCTTTCTTTCGGAAGCTGCCTGCGTGACGGCGCTCGCCAGAGCGCGGATAAAAGGCACTTTTTCGTCATACTCGTCCCGGATCTCCCGCGCTTCCTCAAAAGAGACTCCCAGAACATTGCCGAGTTTTCCTAAACCCATTCCATACATAATGCCCAGATTGATGGTTTTGGCGAGAGAGCGTTCCACGTTTGCAAGATCGGCAACCATCTGGTGGAAGTCCAGATCGTCATTTTCATACTGCTCTACAATCTCGATCACTTTTTCGTTGTCTCGAGTGGTAGGCGCCAGCGAGGCGTAGTGCATGAGCCACCGCGGCTCCTGAGCACTGTAATCAAAACTAGCCCATTCGCAGCCTTCTTCCGGAATGAATAGACCTCTAATCATTTCCTTGATTTCAGGATGGCGAGCGGGCATTTGTTGCAGATTCGGATGGCTTGAGGAAAATCGGCCCGTGACCGTACCGCCGCCGTCAGAACGAAGCTGGTTGAACTCGCAATGGATCCGCCCTTTATACTGGTGGTCGAGAATGGTATCCACAAAAGTCGTATTGGCTTTGTTGTATTCCCGTATCTCCAGTATCTTTTTAGCAACAGGATGCTTATGTGCCTTGAGAAATGCCTTGGTAAAGCTGGGAGCCTCAGTCTTTCCTGTGCGCTCGTAGCTCAGTTTTAAGCGGTCAAAAGCGGTCGCCAAACTGGTCGCGTTCCACGGCTCAATGTCCACGCCAGTTTCGTCCTTGACCTCTTTCAGAAGCTTCTTTTCTTTACGCTCCAGCATTTTCTTAACTTCTTCCGCACGTTCCAAGTCCACGCGCACGCCTCGTTTCCGCATCTCAAATATCAACGGCAACAGGGAAAGCTCCAGCTCAAGGATCTTCTCACAACCATCCTTGAGAAGCTTTTTGTGGAGGGCATTCCATAATGAAAGAGTCAGCTTGGCATCCGTCTCTGCGTACAGGGCTACCCGAGCCGCGGGTAATTTCCACATCTCTGCCTTGGCATCGACCCCATGCTGGCTGGCGGCGCGACGTAAGTCTGCTTCCTGCTTGCGTTCTCCCAGGTAAGCTGCACCCAGCGCATTCAACGAATAACTCATGCGGTTCTCGTCAAGCAACGGCGCTGCAATCATCGTGTCCAAAATAGGACCCTTGACCTCAATACCCTCCGTCAGCAGCCATCCAAGATCGTACTGAGCATTGTGGTACACAGTAGGAATGCCATCCTTCAGCTGGTCCTTCAACCACCTTATCACCGTACCTTTGGCCATGTTCCCGCGCCCTTCATGGGCAATTGGCAAGTAGGCGCTCCAATCGGCTACCGCTACTGCGATCCCAATCAACTGCCCACTGCCCGTGGCCCATCCCGGCCCCCGTGAGGTCAGGTAGGGGTCTCGCGTTTCCACATCTATGGCCATGATCTTCTCTGCCGATAAGTCAGGCAGCTCTTCTGGAGGCGTCCATGTGGTTTCGTCAAATAGGTCCTCTTGAAAACTCATAAGGAGTAATACTCAGGAACGGAAGGTTCCATAATATGCAAAGAGCGTTTGGCACGGGTAACCGCCACATAGTACACGCGATGCTCCGTGTTTGGGTCCGTCTGGTACTTGCGATAAGCAGCTCTCGACAAATCAGGAATGACCACGACGTTATCGCATTCACCACCCTTCATAGAGTGGATGGTGGAAATTGTTATACGTGGGTTTTTGAAGTTATCTCCACGCTTCAATGCGCTTAAAATATAGGTTCTGTTGTAGTCATCAATTTTTCCTAGTGCCTGGTGCCAACGCATATTTTCATTAGCTAGAAGGCCTAATGATTTTTTGGCTGTCTCCATATTGATAGGTATTTCCTCGTCGAACTGTTGCATTTTCTTTGACTTAGGCCCAAAGCCGCGGGTGATTTCCTTCTCGATATCCATAAACTTATAAATGTTTCTAAGCTCTGAGATAACGATCTCATTCCCTTTGCACAGTCGCTCCCAGTCGAGGATGGCCTCGTACATTTTAGTGGGGATGCTGGGCTTTCCAAAGCGACTGTAAATCCAGCCTTCTTCTTTCAGCATATTCGCATAGGTGCTGGCGATCCGGTTGGTTCTCGCCATGATGCACCAGTTGCCTTCCTCTAATGGAACGTCCCAAATGTCTTGATGGCTCTGGACATAGCCTTCTTCTGACGTAGGCCTCCAGTCCTTATGCTCACGTCCCGCTATGCGTGCCGCAATGTTGCATGCCTCGCGCCAAGGTTCTTGAGGGACCCTGTACGATTGACTTAATACTTCCTTTTCCTTGGTGGCGGCCATAAAAGCCTCTACATCAGCCCCCTGAAAACCCATGATTGCTTGATCATCATCACCCGTGAACACCTGTATACGTGGTGTCTCTCTTAGAACATCTACCATTTTCCATTGGAGCGTGGACAAGTCCTGAGCCTCGTCTACAAACAAAGCGTCAATATCCAACGGCACCTGCCGTTCGACAAAGGTTTCGATCATGTCCGCAAAGTCAATCTTTCCATTAATCCGCTTGTAATCTTCATAAGTGTCCACTAGCCGGCGAAGTTCTGACCAATGCAAATGGTGAGAGCCATGTTTTTGGTAGGCATCCTCTAGGGAAAGCATCTCACTGCGCCCTCGGTGATACAGCCCTAAATAAAAATCGCCTTCGGCCTGGCCCAGTTGGTCAAAATCAGTCTCAATATCACTGCTTTTCTGGCGCCCGAACGCAATCCCAATTTCGTCCCCTATAACTTTAAGGTCCTTACCACTCATCACCTCCCCAGACTTATAGCCGCCAGCAAGAAACGCCATCGAGTGGAGCGTCCGGAAATAAGGGAGCATGTCTTCCTCAAGACCCCAGTCATTGCAGACACGGCTCTTGCTCTCCATGGCCGCTTTGCGTGTAAAAGACACGCAAGCAATCCGGTCTGGGTCGATGCCCTCTTCAATGCAGTCGCGGATTAAGTTGGAGTTGGTCTGCGTCTTGCCGCAGCCGGGAGGTCCAAGGATTGTTTTGATCATGGGGCTTTCTACTCTACAGACAGATTCATATTTAAACAGCCTTTTTAGCGTGTTCTATCACCTCAGAAAGGCACGTCGTCATCTTTTTCAAACGTCACATCTGGTAATTCCACGTCTCCACGCTGGATTTTAGGAACAAACCAAACACGGACCTTGGTCCATTCCCCCTTGTTATCCTTGAATTTGTACTCCTTTCTGGCGTCTTCTCCGCTGTTCATTTCCTTGAGACGCTCAGTGATCTGACCACGCGTGTACTGGGTAAACCCATTACGCCTCAGAAAGTCCTGCAGCGATCCTAATTTGAAGAAGGTGAAGTCCCCGTCTGTCCACGGCTTGCCTGTCAAAAGCTCCTCTTCGCTTCGAGCCTGCAGACGCCCCGTGCAGAAAGTTTCCAGTAATTCGTTGAACAAACCTTTGCGAGTCAGTTCTTCAGGCACCGTAATGCGTGTCGCGTTGTCCATTAAACTGTCAACCAAATCGCGCCACTCCGCGTCCTTCATACGTGCCGGCATCTTGAAAATCTGGTCCATGCACGCTCGCTGGAATTCGATCTGGATCTGGAGTTGCTTGGTCCCAATCTCCAAACGAGAACCGTCTACGTCCATGAACCATACGGGCGGCTCGCTTTCCACCACCGTGAGACCCCCAAGTGCCGGAAACGCTTGGTTTCGACTGATCCCAAACTTTCGTGAGCGGCAGAGAGAGCGGTTGCAGTGAGACTGAAGCGGCTCCGTTTTGCACTGGTAATGGTAATCTTTACTTTTCAACTGTTCCTGCAACGTAGCGACTTCTTTCGCCGGCAACGCGGGATCGGAGTGGTCTTGATTGTGCTTCTCCATGGCAATTTCCCAAGTGTCCGGAAGTGCCTTTTTCAGATAGGTCCCCACGTTGAACATAACAGTGTTGCGTCCACCTTCCGGAATGCCGAATTCTGAGAGCTGCTGCAGACAAGGCGGACCATTCGGCAACAGGTCATCATTGTTGCTGAGCTTAAACTCTCGCAACGCGGGTAAAGACATTTCAGTACTGTCCGCAAGGTCTAGAAATTCTTCGAGCGTCAGGCTGTCGCCATCATCTTTAAGGGCATAGCGGGTAGTGTGCTTTTCATTGAAATAAGGCAGATTCAAAAAGTTCCCTAGATCGCCTCGCTCTGCCAAAATTTCCTCCTGCTTAGGGAAAATCTCACAGTCGCCACAACCCAAGGCGGAGGCGAACTCCGACAATTTGTCACGCACTTCGACCGCGGCGACACTTTCTGACAGGAAAAGATATAGGTGAGCACCGCCAGATTTCGACCGGCACATGACTAAAGGCAGTTTCAGGCGCTTAATTTTTCGCTTCAAAATGACCAGGTCAAGGTTGTAGTCGTCGATATCCAATGCACCAAAACGGCAGCAACTGGACTCATCAATAGGAATGCTAGCAACACCAATTTTGCCATTGAAATGCTGCTGCACGAGGTCTTCTGTCAACGGCTCGCGGACAGTACGGTACTTAGCCTCTTGTTTCCCGTGGCGTTGAGAGTTCAGGACCTTGGTTTGGCCATGACCGTTCTCACATCCAGCAAACAAGGCAAGGAATCGAGTAATAGAAGACACTTAGATAAAAAACCCCCGCCGAAGCGGGGGAAAAACCTATTCAGAATGGCAAGTCTTCGGCGGAAACACCTATTGCCTCTGGTGGGGGAGGCGACAGCTGCAGTTCTCCGCTCGAAACACTTTTGTGAAAGTCCTTGCACTCCAGATAGGTTTGTAGTCCATCAATGTCGCCCTCAACGCTAACGCTCCACGAGTGCCAGCTACCCTTATCGTTACCGTCCTCGACACTTTTCAGGCGATATGTTTTAGCGAAACTAGGCAATGTTTTGCCGTTGCGCTTTTGCATTGTCATCATGCTCATCCAAATCCTAGACCGCTTCAATTGGGTTTTCTTCATGTCAATGATCGCGCTCTCTAAAGAGCCATCTGGATGGACGAGTTTGACATAGTGCTGGGCCGTGCGAACCAACTCGTTGCCGTTTTCCAGCAACTCCATGCCCGTATCCTTGTCGCGTACCGCCGTGCGGACATCTTCGCTGGCGGCGCTGAGTTCGCCAATGAAACCACCGCCTTGCGTGCGCGGCACAAATTCCAAAAACTTCATTTGGAAATAGGTTGGGATGACAACGACCCCCTCGTCGCCCCAATAGGAGCGGGTGACCGTGTTGAAAATGTCGCCTTGGCTCGCTCCTTCAATAAACTCGCCATCGGTTTTCTTAACTTGTGGGCTGAGGGCCTGAATGATCCGCAAAAAAGGAATCTGCAGATTGGTCGCGGAAACTTCTTCAAAACCCAGATTCATGTCCTCTTCAAAAGCTTTTTCAAGCTCTGTGAGTCCGTTACCGTTCGTTTTAGCCATTATTTTGCTCCTTTGATTTTCGCTACTGTTCCTAGGTATGTGTTAAAAATTTCACCGTCAATTTTGTGACCGTTCTCCATGTCTTCGCGGATAAGCTTTTTCAGCGTTTGCGGTTCAACCCAGACGCGACTCGTGGTTTGAAGCCCTCTATCGTCTAAATCCTGCTGCAGCTGCTGCGCCTTGTCGTCTTCGTTGATCCCAAAAGAGACCTGAACCTCATTTTTGATGAAGTCAGAAAACCCCTGGTCACGAAGATGGCTGAGCGCGACAACCTTCTCGGCTGGATCTTTTGGCATTCGCGCACTGACAAAAGTAGAAAGGCTTACGGAGTTTCCGTCCACCTCCACTTTCGACATGCCCATCTCATTCATACTTCCGGGAATGAGGTCAAAGACCAGCTTGTCATGGTCCTTTTTGAGCCTTTTAAGCTCCTCCTCCTTCACGGAAATTTGCGCCTCAAGTTGACCGGCGCCACGAATAAGATCGGAAAGCTCTGCTCCCGCTTCCATCGTTAATCCGTCAAATGCACCTGCATCCGCTGTCACCTGTTCCCATAATTTGTCTTCAGTTGTTCCCATTAAACGTATCCTCGTCAGGTTGTGGTAGGTTATCAATTCCGCCGCGTACCTGTATCTTCACCGGATAATAGATACGCTCGAACTTGTCCCACTTGAGTAGATTTATGCGACCGTTGTTAATGTCCGCAGCCACAGCAAAAGCCACGCCGATGATGGCCGGATCGCCCATGGGCAATAACCAATCCTCGTCGTTGAAATGCTGAAGTCGTCGCTTGATGTGTGCGACAACACGGCCAGGTGACAGATGGATCTGTTCCTGTGGGGAAGTCAGCGGAGCCAACTCACCATATTCCCGCGCTGACAGAATGTCCATGCGCGGATTTTCTTGCGTCACGTAAACGGTCATCTTTAATCCCTTCTCAAGTCTCGAAGCCACTCTACTAAATTTAATTAGGGGGTGCAAGCCTCGCATGAACTTATTAATGAAACACGTTTCAAAACATGTTATGCTCGAATGCATCTGAATAGTACTGAGTAGTACTGAATAACATGACGTATTCATTTCAAACAAAGCCCTACGCGCATCAGAAGGCGGTTCTGGAAGCCTCTTGGAACGAAACCGTGTGGGCGTATTTCCTTGAAATGGGAACAGGAAAATCCAAAATCTGCATCGACAACGCTGCGATTTTGTTCGAGCGCGACGAGATCGACACGCTGATCGTGATTGCGCCCAAAGGTGTCTATCGCAATTGGGCGCGGATCGAAGTGCCCACGCACTTACCAGAGCGTATTGAGCGCGACCTGGCGGTTTGGCGGCCTAACCCTAACAAAGCCGAAAAGAAAGCACTGACGGACCTTTTAGAGCCGTCTGAAGCATTTAAAATCCTAGTCATGAATGTCGAGGCACTCTCCACGGCCAAAGGGCAACGCTTTCTCGAAGCCCTGCTGAAGGCCACCATTGCGATGTTAGCGGTCGATGAGTCCACGACCATTAAAAGCCCAAAGGCGCGGCGCACAAAAACGCTACTGAAACTCGGCGCCCTAGCCCGCTACCGCCGGATCCTGACAGGCTTCCCGGTAACGCAAAGTCCGATGGACCTGTGGGCGCAGGCTCGTTTTCTGGACGAAAGTCTATTAGGTGACTGTGGAGACAACTTCTACCAGTTCCAATACCGCTACGCGATCATGAAAAAGCGCACCATGGGCAGTCATACATTCAACCAGCTAGTGGGCTACCGGAACCTTGACGCGTTGTCGGAGATGATCGGGAAATTCTCCTCGCGGATACTGAAAGAGGAGTGCCTCGATCTACCCCCGAAAGTCTACCTGCGGCGAAATGTCACACTGACCGATGACCAGGCGCGGATCTACATGCAACTCAAAGAGTATGCGCTTGCCCACCTGGATAACGACGAGTTCTTGACCACGCCCAATGTCCTGACCCAGCTGCTCCGCATGCAGCAGGTCCTGTCCGGCCACACGCTGTCGAGCGAAGGCAATCTCTTCGAAATTAAGGACAACCGGCTGGGCGAACTGCTCAGCTGCCTGGACGAGATGGACGGCAAGACCATCATCTGGTCCAGGTTTCGCTATGACGTGAAACGGATCACCGAAGCACTGACCACCAACCATGGGCCAGAATCCGTGGTGTCTTACTTCGGCGATACGTCAGATGACGACCGTACACAGGCCATCGAAAGTTTTCAAAACGGAAAAGCCCAGTTTTTTGTGGGCAACCCGCAAACCGGCGGCATGGGCATTACCCTGACCGCAGCACAAAACGTGATTTATTTTGCTAATTCGTTCGACCTAGCGATCCGCACGCAAAGCGAAGATCGCGCTCACCGCATTGGTCAAGAAAAATCCGTGACGTATGTAGACCTGATCGCGGAGGGAACTATCGACGAGAAGATCGTGACGGCCCTTCGCAACAAAATGGACATCGCCACTACGGTGATGGGAGAAGACATCAAACAATGGTTATAGGAGATTTGTTATGACCGACATCAAGAAGTACCGCAGCGTGGCGGTTCCGGTTCCCACGTGGGAAATGTTATGGGAAATCGCCCAGCGTAATCACCGCTCGCCGGCACAGCAAATTGCATGGCTTGTGGATTTAGCTCACCGCACTCCTACGGACGGTGATATAGTCAAAATGTTCACAGCCTTGCAGGAAAGCGTATGAGTGACCCACTAAGTAATTTTCACAATACCATAGCCGGTTTTCTTGAGATGGAAGACGACTTGTCGCCCATCGTCAAAATCGTGATTCTCTTGAGAGTCACGATTGAATACGGTATGGAATATTTGGGAGTCGCCAGTTTCGTACATATCGTAAACGGTGTCATGACAGCAGAGTTATCCGAAGACGACGCGACCATGCATTACGAGCAGCTCTTCAGTGAGATTGAAGAAAAGAACCCGTCCATTCATTGATGGAATTCGAGTAACCTCAGCGACAAGGATGTTGTTTTCAACATCAGCGACCATGGCATACCATTAGGTCCCATCGCCTCTCTCAACTCCAGGTTTTCAACGGGTGCCGGTAAACGGTACAAAAAGCATGCTCGTCGTCGTGACCTTTAGGCCGATTGCAAAAGAACATAGGTCCGCGGTTTCCGCACGGAATTACTTCTGCTTCCTTGTCCAAAGACTCAAGGTTGCAGTACTCGCATCCCCAAGCTTCTGGTGGATCTAATAATCGTTCAACATCGTTCATTGGCTTTCCTTATCTACCGTCGGCATGCCCGCGTTTTACGCCTTTGCAGACTTTATTTATCTGCCCCATGCCAACGCCAAAATGCTCACTAATTCTTTTATTCGTCCACCCGTCTGCAGCTAGACTGCGAGCTTCTTCTATCTGCGTCTCGCTCAAGGCAAAACCTTTTTTCCTTCCGGCGTGTTTCTTTGCCGTGGCTGAAGCCCATGTAGAACGAGAAAGTACTAATTCGCAGTAGTGCTCAATTCGAGATTTTAATGTTTTCATGAATTAGTGATTAGCTAAAAATACTGCGCGGGAAAAGCCTCTCGGAATGACGCGCCGACTGATACGCGGCGCCCTCTTCCCGTAGACCTTGCGCTTGGGTGATACCGACATCTCCGCCGGCATTTTGAAATCATGGCCCGTCCACAAGCAGATTTTGCGCCGATACGCATCCCGTGGAGGCAGAAAATTAGGCCAATGTGGATGCACGTCGTCCGCCGGCAAGTACGCGCCGAACTGAAACGGCTCGAAGACGTGGTCCGGTTCGCGCCAAAGCCGGCTCAACACGCCAACAGGGTTCTCGATGTAAAACGGCACATCGCCCAAGGCTTCGGCGACGTGTGAACATTCCTTGACCACGTCCATTGCCTTGAGCTGGAAGTCCGGATCGGCAACAAATTTCTGCCGCCACCACCGCGCACCGCCTGTGGACAACGCCTCCCCCGGCGGGGAGGCCATCAAAAACGCGGTCTTGTCTCGATGCCGCGATACCAACCGCGCCATTCTTATTCCCCATTCCCACTGCTCTAGTTGCACAAAAGAAATGGAGCCTGGACCGTCGAAAGCTTTCACAATCGAGGGATTCCGACAGAGAGGATGGTACGCGAAGCACTCAAAACCCTCCGCTGCCCACGGGGCCAACCCGTCGCCAGTCTTGTCATAGAGCGATATGACTTGATTCAAAACTGCGGTTCCTGCTCCGGAAAATCGATCACATCCGCGGAAAGAGGATGCTTCAGTGTGTGGATCTCGCGACCAACTAGGTCGATCAAAAGAACCATGTCTCTCTGCTCCATGCCCATAATGAAGGACGCTGCGTGCCGCGCTTCCGCTTGCGTGAAAAACATGTCATGGATCATGTCCGGTCCAGAAATCATGCTGTAAGTCAGCTGCCATGTTTTCTTATCTGTCCAGTGTTTGTCGTATTCGCCTGATTTGTCTGTCATCTTCTTTCTCCTCAAATGGGCCAGTGGTAGGGCAAGTCGTTTGGCTCAGCCCAGCTAAATTGGCCGTAGTGGTCTGCGTCTTTGCGCAGCAGGTTGCTCCGGTGCGTGGCGTGAATGTCGCCGCCCCACCAGTTGGGTAAATTCGGTTCAAGGTCAATGGTCGTCGCTGTCCGGAGCATCGTGTTGTTGAAGCCCCGCGAAACCCATTCGTTGATGCACAAGTCCTTGTACAAGTGCAGCGCCGCGGTGTGGCCGGTCCACATCTTGACCGCTGGGTGGTTCTTCCAGCCCTGGCGCCGACCTTCCAAAACATTGAGAATTTGCATGGCTTCGACGCGCTGCTTGCCCAGACGTTTGTTGTCTAGGCATGCGACGCTGTCTCGCAAATCCGGATAGGGTAAAAATGTCTGCATCGTTCTACTCTTCTTTCTATGAGAAAGCTGATCCTCGCATGTTAAATGCTACGCGTCAACATCCTGTCTCGCTTCTGAATACAAAGTGGCGCGAGCGGTTAAAGCCGGTTCTATCTAGGCTTTTTAAGTTCCATAAGCTCAGTGACAATGGGTAGGCTAACTGGGTGCTGATAACACGCTTCAGGATTACCTTGTCCTGCTTCTGTCAGAAACGTAGTCGCAGGCGGCTCTTGCCCCATCGGGCATTTGCAATC
>TARA_R110000737_G_scaffold97684_1_pt1 | contig 12617 bp, 7 predicted proteins | sample TARA_R110000737 | Tara Oceans TARA_R110000737 (sample SAMEA4398027) | marine metagenome | biome: Polar Biome; feature: [SRF] surface water layer (ENVO:00010504); material: water (ENVO:00002006), including particulate matter (ENVO:01000060) such as... | depth 5 m
AGGACAGATAGCACGGCATCTAAATGGGTTACCTCGAGTTTTAACGCAGGCTCAACTGGTTCCAACACAACCAGCGAAGGCGGGGGAGTATGGCATATAGGCAGTGATTTTAGAGCAGAGGCGACTTTCTTCTCTGAAAATGATTTTGATTTAGATTTGGATGTTACTACAATAATTTCTAAATTCTCAGCAAGTTATTATCAAGATGCATCCCACCCAATAGGTATTCCTAACAACGGTTTTATTATTAAGAAACCAAGAATAACAGAAGAAGATGGTTTTGGTTTTGGGGGGATTAAATATTTCTCATCAAACACTCATACAATATACCCACCAAAATTAACTTTTAGATGGGATGATTCAGTTTATAATAATGGAGGAGGTACTGTTTTAAATAATGGAGATATATTTTTAAGTCTACAAAATAATAAAGCAACTTTTCAAAGAAAATCAATCCAAAAATTCAGAATAACATCAAGAAAAAGATACCCAAATAGAACATTTGTAACTGACTCAAATTATTTAGATACTCAATATTTACCAACAACAAGTTATTATAGTATAAGAGATGCAGAAACGGATGAAGTCATAATACCCTTTGATACTGAATATACTAAACTAAGTGCTGACTCAGAAGGAATGTATTTCAATCTATGGATGGAAGGTTTTCAACCTGAAAGATATTATAAAATAATGTTTAGGGTAGATAACAATGATGGGATAAATGTACATGATGAAGATTATTTCTTTAAAATTATACGATAATGAAATTGATAAAAAAAATATATAAATCAGAAGACACTGATAATAATATAGATAGGACTTTTTCAGAATTAAAAAACGAAAAAGAAACTAATATAGATATCAATACTTTTTTTGAAACTTATCATAAAATCTTCTTCCAGATCCCTAAAACTGGAAATTCATCCCATACTACCTTATTATCAAAAAGTGGACAATATGCTGGATCTGCACTTGATAAAAGTAGACAAATACAAGAATTAAACTCAAAAATAATAGAATTAACATCTGTGTTATCAAATTTACAAAGCGAAAACAATACCCTCAAAACAGCTAACTCATTATTAGAGGGTAAAGTAGACGATTTAAACATACAATAGAACTTAATGTCAAAAATATCTGAAAATACAAGACCAAGGTTAAATCCTGATGAATTAGGTAATATATCCCCCATATCAGTTGAAAGAAAATTCGGAAGACCTGAGGATTTTATAGAAATATACATAGCAGATTTAAAAGGTAATATTTTAGATTCTATACCTTCATATAGTGATTATGATGTACCTAGCGGAAATGTAGGGGGTAATCTGACTAACGAAATAAATCTAAACCCTAAAGAAATATTAGAAGATTTAGGATATATAACAGGAACTTATGACTTATTTGTAAATATTCAAAAGAGAAAAATATTCAATTCATTTAATTCTTTTAAAATCCACCAAGTATCCCCAAACAGAACAGAATTAAAATTATCCACTACTTTAGGTAATACTAGACTAAATAGTAATTCAGCTTTATTTATAAGAGATATAAAGAATTCTCCCTTCTTTAGAGATTTTACATTAAATTTTGGAGGAAATCAGAATGTATTAGGGGTAAATTTAGACATTGATAAATCAAACCCAAAACAGTTCCTTTTATTAGTAAAATTATTAAAACCTCTACCTGGAGACATAAAAAAAGGAAGCTTCCTAACTTTAGTAGAAGATATAGTAGAACCTATAAGATTAAGATATGATTTAGGAGAATTACCACCTGTAGATTCTTCAATCCTTGTAAGGGGACCTAATTTTAAAATAGATACACGATTAAATGGGTCTGTATCAACGGCCTTTAAATCATATGATAACATATTATCAACAAACTCTACATCTTCTTATCAGAAACTCTTATCTAAATTAGATGGGCATGAAGTACCTGAAATAGATTATTCTTACATAAAACCAGTAAGTACGGCTTCATTAGATTTTTTATCAGTAACTCCATCACATTTTGAAAATTTTGTTCATTTTGGAAGCGCAACCGAAAGATTAAAAAACTTCGAATATAAATTAAAATTAATAGATGTATATGATACTCAATTAAGTAGTATAAGAACAATAACCGGAGATACATCACAATCATCTGCGGTTTTAGGGGCTACTTCATCAATTGAAAATAAAAAAGAAAACCTAATCCAAGGGTTTGATGGGTATGAACAATTTTTATACTTTGAATCAGGAACATATTCATGGCCTAAATCAACATCAACAGAACCATACATTCTAGAAAACTCAACATCCTCTATAGCTAAAACATGGTTAGGTAGTTCAGATAGTATCAACCCCTATTATGGAGGCCAGTTAAATTCATCTTCTATATTTGATTTACAAAACCCCAACAGATTAAACCAATTAACTCCCACATTTATAGGAGATAATTTAGATAATGAACCTTTCATGTTATTTTGTGATATGGTAGGTAACCATTTTGACCCCATTTGGGCTCATATAAAAGAAATTACCCAAATTAGAGATAATAGCCACAAATACGGCATTTCCAAAAATCTAGTATATTATGCTCTACAGAGTATGGGTATAAAAGCTTACGACCAATTTGAGAATAAAGACCTAATAGATTATATGTTTGGGGAGACATTTACAACAACAGATATAGCTACAGTTGTAACTGCTTCTAATGAAACATTCTCAAAACAAGATATTACTAAGGAAGTATGGAAAAGATTATACCACAATGCACCTTACCTTTTAAAAACAAAAGGAACAGAAAGAGGGTTAAGGGCATTAATTAATTGTTATGGGGTTCCTGACACTATATTAGATATTAAGGAATATGGTGGGTCTAGTCCTAATAAAGAAGATTTTAAATTATATTCTTATAACAAATACATGCAAACCCTTACAGGTCACTCTCGTGATTCTGATGGGTTCTTCCTACAAACAGAGTGGAGTTCTTCTATTACAAATGAATTATCATCATCTGCTAAAACAGTAGAATTTAGAATAAAACCAACCAGGGCAGAGGAAAGTTACCATTTATTCTCTTTATCAGGTAGTGTATCATCTTCAGATTTGCATTTACTATTAGAACCTTACACAGGTAGTGATGATTTTTATTCAACTGATGATAAAAAGTTATATGGTAAACTTAATCTACACCAATTTACTTCTAGTATAGCTTCTTCTGAGGGGGTAGGGTTTTTATTAGGTCCTGAATTATTCACCAACAATAACGATTTTAGTAATGGATTAACAGGTTGGGTTATTGGTACTGTTGTAGAGTCGGGAGGTGTAGTATCTTTTGATAATTATAATGATTATGCTTCACAAAATTTTAGTTATACTGTTGGTAAGCAGTATGCTATAACTTTTAATGGTACAGGAAATTTAAAATATAGATTAGGATATGGTGGTGTGTGGAGTGGTGTATCAAAATCAATAACCCCTAACCAAACAGTATACGAGGTAGCAGATTCTGATTTTAATAGAATTCAAATATATGGGGCTGCAGATAATTCAGCGGGAACTTTAACTAGTGTATCCATAAAAGAAGTCATAAGAAAAAACGAATATTTCCCTGTATACAATGATAATTTTTGGGATATTTTTATAGGGACAGACGGAATATCAGGAAGTTACGCAACTTGTAGTTTTGGAGCATATCAATCTAACTACTTAAGAGAAGTAGATTATGTAACATCCTCAGTAACATTAACAGAACAACAAAACGCAGAATCCTTTGGTAATCACTATTATAATGAGGTTAACCCTCCAGTAGGAGCAACCCACACATTCATAGGAGGAATACAAAGTATATTTAACTCTAATGCTCCCACAGAAGCAACAGCATATACCAGTTCAAACTATACTGTATCTAATACGGGCTCAGCATTTGACTTAGAATATTCTGGTTCTTTATCAGAAGTAAGATATTATTTTGGAGAATTATTATCACATGAAACTTTAAAAAAACATGCATTAGAACCTTTAATGTATGCAGGTAATTCTATATCTTCTTCATTTGATAATTTAATATTAAGGTATCCTCTATCTTTTGAATTAAATATAACCCACACAACATCATCTCAGATCCCCTCATCCTCTGCTTCTTGGAATACAACCCCAACAACCAATGGATTAGTTTCCCCTCCTTCTACTTTAACGGGACCTATTACGGGGGGTGCATTGTTAAGTTCAAGTCTTAATGTTAACGAAACAAGTTCAGCTTCAACAACTTATTCAGGTCAATATTTTAGTTCAGGGTCAGTCCCTTTAGGAAGTAATGGAGCCCCTATATTTGCAGTATCAGGTATTCCTTTATTACAATCACACCACCCTAACGAAAAGGTAAATTACTTAAATGGTTATACTTTTTTAGATAATAATAATATTGAACTTTTAGAGGAGATACATCATCTTCCTACCCCTAACACTATAGGTAAATCAGCAGTCAATAGAAAAATAAGAATAGACTCAGGATCTACAGATGATGATATTTTATCTCCAAACATTCTTTCACAAATCCCTTCATCTCATAGACAAGCACCTGATTTTGATTCTATTGGTGTGTTTTTATCTCCACAAAATGAAATAAATGAGGATATAATATATACTTTAGGTACTTTCAGTTTAGATGAATTTTTAGGAGACCCTAGAGACCAAACCTCCAACTCATACCCTCAATTTAATATTTTACAAGACCATTATTTCAAAAAACTAGAAAGAGGAAGCCAAAAACAAAACATATTTGACTTTACTAGGTGGGTACAGTTTATGGACCATACATTATTTGATTTAATAAAACAATTCACACCACAAAAATCAACTACTAAAACAGGTTTACTTATTGAACCCCATTACCTTGAGAGAGTAAAATTCCCAAGATTCCACCCTTCTCAAAGTAATCATTCATATGATAGTATTATACAAGAAGTAACTGCATCTTTCCATAAAAATAATAATTTTTCACAATTAAATAATACCACAGGGTCATCAGTAGTTTCTAACACTATTAGTAATGGTTTAAATACTTCCCATAATATACTTAAATACTTTACAGGTAGTAGTGTATGGGAACAAGGACCATTAAAATCTCAATATCCTTTATTTTTAGATTTTAATCATTACGCAAATGGAACTGATGTAGATGATGGGGGTATTGATAGATTATCAACAAGTTATGGCACAGCAGGAGATTCTAGAACTATAGAGGGAGGAAGACTCAAAATAGTAAAACTCACTGGAATAAACACTGGAGTACAGTCAGATGATATACCCGTTAAAGTAGGCCAAAAATATAGATTTAGTCTAGACACCACAGGAAACCCAGGAAATATAGTAATATATCATGGAGATATATTCACTAACACGAATCTAGCTAATAATTCAGGTTATGGTTCCTTTTCCGCACCGGGACCTCACACCTCCCAAGCTAATGGATCAACAATAGCATCAAATACAGAAGCTACAGGAAGTATAGTAAAAGAATTTGTAACTGAAAAACCTTATTTAAGATTTTATTTTAGAGCAAACGGTAACCATAATACTGCTGGAACAACCTTCTTTGATAATATTATATTAGAAGAATTAGATTTCAAACAAAGAAATTCAAGTGGATCAAATGCTTTAAGACCTTGGGCTTTAACTCCTCAAGGTAACTTTATGAATTCAAGAGTAAGTAAAATCAAAAGAAAATCACTATTTGAAAATAAATTAGGTCCTGAGTTGCTTAATACTTCTCTTGCCACATCTATAGCGGGAGTTGCAACCTTAAATTCATCAAACAAAGTAACATTTACTGCAAATGGAACTGTAGATTATGTTAGCCCAATTGCAACAGAATTAGTATCTGGAAGAAAATATAAAGCTACAGCTACAATATCAGGATATTCAGACACTTCAGGAACAGATTCAATTGGTTTTTCTAGTCAAGGAGGACTACCAGGAATAGTAGGAGTAGATAGATTACTAGATGATGGAGATATTTCTTTTACATTTACATCTGATGGGAATGAGGTAAGAATATTTGCTGGAAATGGAGTTGCTGGTGTAATAAGTAATATGTCATGTAGAGAAATTAATCCTCAAAGAGACATCGAATTTGATGATTCTTTAATAGACATGGCAAGTTGGAAACTTCCACGTTATGAAGGATCAAAATTAACAGGAGCAAAAATTAATGAATACACAGTAGGAGACATATCTTATGGTTTAAATCCTGTAATAGAACAAAAATCAACAGCCATTTATTTTGGTAAAAACCTAATAGGAACGGATGGGGAAGATGATAGTTTAGTAACCATCAAAAATCACTCATATATTGATATTGAAAAAATATTAATTATTAATAAGGACAATGACACTTTTAAAATAATTGATCTTAAAAATGAAGAATATAAAGGAGTTAACGGTTATATTGCTAATGATTTTAAGGATGGTTCCTCTTTTAATATTGAATTATTAGATAATAAAATACATCACAAATTAAAGGACTCTTATTCTGCCAAATTTAATCAAGGATATTTATATAAGGTTTTAGAACATAAAGGAAAGAATGGAACAGGAAATATATATAATGAAGGAATTCAAGTAGGATATTTAGATGTAGCTTCAACTTCCCCATATGCAACAAGTACAAGTCAAAATGTATTTTGTTATGGAAATGATTCAAATACAATGAATAGTGATACTTTAACATTAAAAAGTAATACATTAACTAAAAAGATTTGGCCCGTAGAACAAAGTTTTGGACGAGTAGATTTTATAACAAGCAGTCTTGCTAATTTTGCTTATAGTAGTATGGAAAATTTAGGTATGTTTATTAATTCTATGCTAATACCGGTTGCTTCAGAAAGCCAGTATAGATTATTTGGAACCTTTAATTTAGGCCAACCAATCCAAGTAGCAGATTATACACCAGATTCAAATCAAGGAATCAAAAGTATAAGCACAGCTGAATTCGACTTAGAAGCATATGTAATAGCTGGTTCTTTACATGATCAAATTTCAGGGAGTAGTAATATGTCTGGATTTGGAAGGACATTAGTACGTCCTGACCATCTTGTAATCCCTATTATGCAAGGCCATCATGATATTATAACAGATAAAAAAGCAGGGGCAGGTATAACATGGCCCATTAATGGAGGTACTACAGGAGGATCACATACTGGAGCTACAGATATTCAATTGCAATATTATTTTGGTGGTAATTCTCATGTAAGTGCTATATATCAAATTTCATACTTAGAAGAAACCAACTCCATTATAGCAGACATAGATAAACCAATAGAACTCGCAAATGATGTAGGTGATGAAGGGTATATACTTATACCAGATAACCTAGATAAGGAAATAAAAGACAACATAGATTTCTACCTCCATAAAGCAGGTATAAAAAATAACAAATCAAAGAAATCACCTAAACGAGGAAGGTAATATTTCTAGAAACAATTTATATTTATAACAAAACACAACAACAATGGGATATTTAGACAATACTAGCATCACCGTAGATGCAATTTTAACAAAAAAAGGCCGTGAGCTTCTTGCAAGAGGAGACGGTTCTTTTAATATAACACAATTCGCATTAGCAGATGATGAGATTGACTATACTTTATATAATGAAAGCCACCCAAACGGTTCTCAATATTATGGAGAAGCAATTGAAAATATGCCTCTTTTAGAAGCAATCCCAGATGAGAATAACATAATGGTTCATAAATTAGTTACATTACCTAGAGGAACAACAAAACTACCAATTGTAACTGCAAATTTATCCAAAATCCAATTATCCTTAGGAGCTACTACTAATGTAGACCCAACAACCTTAAACTTCCAAGGTCTATCTAATTTGAAAGAACCAGGAGGATATTTAGCTACAATAGCTGATAGAAGATTATTAATATCTTTTGAAGGGACAGGAGGATCAGCTTCAACCACAACATCAAGACCATTTAGTAATTCAGCATTAAGTGAAACTATTAAAGGAACAACATTCTCTCTAACTGCTATTAATAGTACTACATTATTTGGGACAAACACAAAATTATTAACTACTTTAACTTTAGAAGGTGTAGATTCTGGAGCAAGAGTAACAATTCCAGTTGAAATTTCAAAAGAAGTCATAGCTACATCAGCAACACAAGGAATAACAGGAATAACATTATCATAAAATAAAAATGGGATCATTTAATAGATTAAATTCAGAAGACGTATCAATTAGTACTGATAAAGTAGTAAGTAATACATGGAGTGGAGACACAGATATATTATTAACTCACCTCACATCTTCCAACACAGTTTTTACAAGTGCTACTTCTCAAGGTAACTTTTTTATAGAGGTATATGGTTCTAGTACCATAACATCAGCAACACCTGTAGAATACGCAGTATCTTATGGACACAAAACAGGATTAGGTTCTGAAAACTTCACAAACGTTTCGGGTGCTTTAGGAAACACAGCAACCAAATGTATATACAACCAATACAGACAATTAGTATTCGGTGATGAAAATTCAGAATTTACTTTTAATGGTGTTGTATCTAATGACATTTATGTTATTAATATAAACAGAGCAAGATATAAACATGCTTTAAAACCTGGATCTTTAAACTTAGAAATCAGTGATGGTAGTAATTTAACCAAACTAACAGATGATAGTATCACAACCACAGGATCCTCAACAATAACTAATTTAGGGAGACAATATAATTTAGTATCGGGGTCAGATGGTTCCATGTCTGGTTCTACCTTAAACCAAAGTGGCCCAGGTAGTGGTTCATATGGGTTTGTTTACCCTGAAGCAGGAATTATAGTTCTTAATGGTTTAGCTTTAAGAGGCAGAAATGCTACCTCAGCTGCTTATTGGGTAGAAGGATCCACATATACTGCTCAAAAATTAGGACAAAAAATACAAACAGCAATTAGTAGAAGTAGTAATTTCCAATTAGATAGTGAAGAAAAAATCTCATCCCAATACCACTTTGTAAGAATTAAAAACAGTGAATATAACTATTCATCTAATCCTTCATACATAGATGCTAATGGTAATTTGAATAACACAACATTCACAGACTCTCCAGTAACTTATGTTACAACAGTAGGACTATATAATGATGATAACAACTTACTAGCAGTAGCAAAATTAAGCCAACCCTTAAAAAAAGACTTCACAACAGAAGCACTGTTAAGAATAAAGTTAGACTATTAAAATGTACCCTGAATGTCAATTTATAAAAAACTCACACCTTCAGATGTAACAAGAGTCCCATTTAATGCTAATAAACTTCAAAGTTTTGACTCTTCATCAGCATCTAGTGTAGGTATAAGCTTACAAACCTTCCAATTCAATTCATCCTCATTACATTCATATAGTAATAATGATACTTCATCCTCTATAAAATACCACCAACTAGACCATTTATTCTATAAAAACCATAGACTAGATATATCTAATAGGTTTGGTGATGCAGATTATTTATCCCAAAATAGGTCACTATATAACAAGGTAAATGTAATTTCAATCCCTTCAAACCTTTACGGTAATAAAATAAAACAAGGGTCTTTTTATATGACGGGTAGTGGTTATGAAATTATAGATGATTCAAAAGGTAATCTAATAATATCTGGTACTCAATTAGTTAGTCATAGTATTGATGAGAGAGAGAAAGTATTCGATTTAGGGCCTATTAAAGGTTTTAAACAATATGATATAAATTCAAGCTTTTATGGTAAAAATTATCCTAACCTCCCTAATTATTTTAGTAAGAATGGAGTAAGGGATGATAGTTACTATATGAATTTACTAGATTATAAGAATATAAAATTTGAACCCTTATCAACCCCCACAAGTGGTTCATCTCTTATTTTTAGGGAAAATTCCTCCTTTTCTTCCTCTATAACTTCCATACACAACGAAACATACAACTTCAACACAGACGATGATTTCACATTATCAGCTTATATCCAACCAGAAGATTCAAATGGTCATATTATAGGAAAAAGCACTACTCAAACTACAATACAATCACCTACATACCTTACAACTAACACAACAGGCTCTTCCCAAGTATTTAATGTTAAATCAAAAAACCAATTCCCCTTCGAAGTATATGTTGATTCTTCTCAAAACTTAACATTTAGAAGAAGCGATGGAACATACACACCAACCATAACTACACCTATAGATACTGGGTCTTTATCTCATGTAGTTTGTATGAAATCAGGTTCACAATTAAGTATTCATATTGATGGGGTAGAAACAGTAACAGGAACAGATACAACTGTAAAACAAACACAAAACCAAGCAAATTTGTATATTGGTAGTAAGGGTGAAGTTTCTGATTTTTATAGCGGTAGTATATCAAATTTAATGGTATTCAACCAATCAAGAAGTCAAGAACAAATAAAATCATTACACACACACCCAAACGGAAGTCCATATATAGGAAATATATTTTATTCAATGGGTATAGCGACTATAACCAACCCAAAACACCAATACATAGCACAACCGGGGAATGGTCTTTTTAATGTTGATTTCCAAAGTTTACACCCTGTATATGAGAACGAATATATGTGTACTGTAGACTCCCAAGATTACAACTACACAAATAACATATCAACTAGAAAAATCAAATCAGATCAATCTCCTTTATTAGCAAACTTTGCAACAAGTTCTTTATTCCACCCTTATGTTACAACTATAGGACTTTATGATGAAGATAATAATTTATTGGTTATTGGTAAATTAGGACAACCAGTTAGGATGAATGATGAGGCAGACACAACTTTCGTTCTTCGTTGGGATACCTAATTTTTCTTTCATATATTGCTTAAATGCAATGGACTTACAAAGATAAAATAATCACAGAAATAGCGGACCTTCCAGAAGGCGCGTTTGGATTTATATATAAAACAACCCACATCCCTACATCCAAAATGTATATTGGTAAAAAATCACTAATATATAATTTAAAAAAGCGCTTAGGTAAAAAAGAGAAAGCACTTTGGGAAGGTAAAGGTCGCCCACCTGTCTTCAAAAGAGTACTAAAAGAAAGTGATTGGAAGACTTACTATGGTTCTCATTCATTTATTAAAGACGCAGATGAAGATAATTTATCCAGGGAAATAGTTCATGTAGCTTACAATAAAAAAGAATTAACTTACCTTGAATGTAAATATCAATTTTCACTTGGAGTACTGGAAGACCCTTCGTATCTTAATGACAATATATTAGGAAAATTTTTCGATAGGGACTTTAAATAATGAAAGAAGAACAATTAAAACAATTACTAGAATCAGTACTAGGTATAAGTAAAGCAGCCCGTGGTGGAGATGAAGCGGTATTCAAGTGCCCTTCCTGTGACCATCATAAGAAAAAACTTACACTCAATCTTTCAAACCAAAAATTCCAATGTTGGGTTTGTGGTTATAAAGGTCATCGCGCTTTCAAATTACTTAAAGCGATAGACGCAACACCCGCTGCTTACGATGCTTTAAAAGAAATCGACAAACAGTATAATTTCAAAAAATCAAAAAGACAAAAAGTAGACGCAAACACTCTACAACTTCCAAATGGTGTTCAGCCATTAATATCCTCATCTGCAGTTCTGTCTAGACATGCAAATCACTACCTCACACAAAGAGGAATCACTCAGCAAGATATTGTAAAATACAACATCCACTACAGTGAAACTGGCGATCTTAGAAATATGGTGGTTATACCTTCATACGATTGTAATGGTTTTCTCAACTATTACGTAGGTCGTTCGTTCGATAAAAACGCGTATATTAAACACAAATTGGCTTCCGCGTCTAAGGACATAGTTGGGTTTGAAATGCTTATAAACTGGGATATACCCGTGATATTATGTGAAGGTGCATTCGATGCTATGACGATTAAGCGAAATGCGATACCTTTGTTTGGGAAGAAACTTTCATCCAATTTAATGCAAAAAATAATCAAATCAAAATGTGATTCTATCTACCTTGCTTTGGACGATGACGCACTTTTGGACGCCTTTGATCATGCAAATAAATTTATATCGTTAGGAAAGAAAGTCTACCTTATAGAAATGGATGGAAAAGACCCAAACGAACTTGGTTTTGAAGCATTCACACAACTTCTACACAAGGCCGAACCTATCACAACAGCCGATCTAATGAGGAAGAGGCTGAGCTTGTCATAGAGTTTCATATTTATTACAAAACAACACAGATTGCATGATATCACTTAAAGAATTTTTATACGGAAATACCCTTAATGAGGGGGGAAATGTGTTTAGAAATACAGACCACGATACTGAGGATATAAACCTCGAAAATATCGAACCAACACTTAAAAATTTTGTAGGGGCCCTAAGTACTATATTTCCTCAAAGAAAATCAACCTTCATAAATTTTTTAAATAAAGAAAATTGGTTAGGGTCAACAGGAAAAAAACCCAAATCAGGAGATGTAGATTTAGCGTATTCTATGGGTAACTTTCTAGATGGTGGTAATCCTAAACTAGCTAGTTGGGGTATTAATAAAGAAGAATTCACCACCCAATATGCCAAATTTGCTAAAAGAGCAAGAACATCCACTGAAACACAGTT
>TARA_R110000737_G_scaffold47134_6_pt1 | contig 12582 bp, 11 predicted proteins | sample TARA_R110000737 | Tara Oceans TARA_R110000737 (sample SAMEA4398027) | marine metagenome | biome: Polar Biome; feature: [SRF] surface water layer (ENVO:00010504); material: water (ENVO:00002006), including particulate matter (ENVO:01000060) such as... | depth 5 m
CAACGTCTCGATGGAAGACACCACCGCGGCGCTCGGCGTGCTGGCGGAAGGTGGGCTCACCGCAACACGAGGCGGCACGGCGCTGCGCTCGATCCTGCTCGGCCTGGCCGCGCCCACCCGCGAGGCAGAGGAAGCTCTCGCTGCCGCTGGCCTGACCCTGGCCGACGTGGACATCTCGGCGCGTGGCCTGGTGCCCGTGCTTCAGACGCTGTCCGACAAGCAGCTGGACTCCGGCGCCAAGGCGGCGATCTTCGGCAAGCGGTTCTCCGCGGCCTCGTCGATCCTCTTCAACAACATCGACAAGTTCGACCAGATCACCGGCAAATTCAAGGAGCTGGGCGGAGAGGCGAAGCGCGTGGCAGACGCCATGGACGACAACCTCAACGGCGCGCTCCTGCGGGCCAAGTCAGCCTTCCAGGGCCTGATCCTTTCCATCGGCCAGTCCGGTGGACTGGAGACCCTGACCTCTATCGCGAACGGCACCGCGGTGGCGTTCAACTTCCTGGGGGACAACGTCGAAGCCCTCGGAGTCTCGCTCGGAGTCCTGGGGGTGGGCTTCGCCCTGACCAAGGTGGGCTTCCTCACCACGACCACGATCTCCCTAGGAGCCACGGCCGCCTACATCGCCAACAGTGGCGCAGCGTCTGCGCTGGCCGTCGCCCACACTGGACTCGGACTGGCTGCCCTGTCCGCGGCCGGTGCCCTGAAGGCCGCTGCGGTGGCCGCTGCCTCGAATCCGTTCACGATCCTGGTCGTCGGAGCCGTGGCGGCCTTCGTGGCCGTCAAGGAGCTGACGCAGGGACTCAAGGACTACGAGGCAGCACTGGAGACCGCCAACGGTGGGAAGTTCTCAGGTCTGACAGAATTCGCAAAGGCGAGCGAGCGAGTCAGGGACATCGAAGAGAGGATTGCATCCTACAAGGAGAAGCTCGACGCTGGAATCATCTCACAGGGACAGTTCGATCTGCTCGTGGGCAGCTCTGCCACGACCCTAGAATTCTACCAGAAGCAGGTCGCAAGACTGGACGGATCAGCATCCAAGGCAGCTATCGCGCAGGTCGAGCTGGCCATCGCGACCGAGGATCTGAACGCGGCCTTTGACGTCTCGAAGGCTGCGCTCCAGGAGCAGGCCCGCCTGCTGGGCTTCGGCAACCAGGAGCGCGAGATCCAAGCCCAGCTGCTTCAGGAGATCAAGTCCCTGCAAGAGGCTGGTGGGCCCGACCTCACGGCAGAACAGAGGGAAGAGCTGGAGCTGCTCATCCGCAGCAACCAGGCGCTCGCTGACCGCGCCGATACCCTCGACGGCATCCGCGGCCCGCAGGAAGAGTTCGTGCGCGACCTGACCAGCCTCAAGAGCCTGCTGGCCGAGAACATCATCACCGCGGCCGAGTTTGATACGGCCATCGCTGCGCTTGCCAGCAGCGCCAACGGGATCAACTTCGACAGCCTGGAGCTTCCGGAAGGTCTTGGGGATGGAGTGGACTTCGAGAAGACGATCGCAGATCTCCAGGCTGTCGTGGCTGCGGAGACAGCACGCCTCGAAGTGGAGCAGCTCCGCCAGGGCCTGATCTCCGAGATCATCGGCAACGAGGCCAAGCTGGCGGAGTCCAAGATCGTCCTGAAGCAGCTGCTGGACGAAGAGATCATCAGCGGCGACCAGTACAGAGCCAAGCTGGAAGAAATCAACGCAGAGCTGAACCCGCTCAACGAGTCCCAGAAGAGCCTGGCCGAAACGCTGAACTCGATCAAGGGCCCGCAGGACGAGGCCAAGCAACGCTTCGCAGAGCTGGGCATCCTTCTCCGAGAAGAGAAGATCACGATCGACGAGTACAACGCGGCCGTCGGACGCATGGATCCGGCGATCACCGGCGCAGCGGCCTCGGTCGGAGGTCTGACCGACCAGCTTGGCACCGGCCTGCTCGACGGCCTGAAGAACGCCAAGGCAGGCCTGACCGACGTCTCCGGCGCAGCCGAGTCGCTGGTGGTGAATGCCTTCGGCAATGCAGAGGACGCCCTCGTCTCGTTCATCACGACGGGGGAGGCAGACTTCTCCGACTTCGTAGATAGCCTACTGGCCGACCTCGCCCGCCTGCTCGTGAAGCAGGCCCTGCTGGCCGCCCTTGGCGGAGGCGGGGAAGGCGGCGGCGGACTTGTGGGTGGAATCGCCGGTCTCTTCTCCGCCAACGCAGAAGGCGGACCCGTCCAGAAGAACGTGCCCACTATCGTCGGCGAGCGTGGGCCTGAACTCTTCACCCCTCCTGGATCTGGCAGCATCGCCACCGCCACCGCCACGGCGAACGGCGCAAAGCAGGCAGCGCCCGCCGCGCCCGCGCCGGTCAACATCACCGTCCTGAATACCTCCGACCCCGCGGACACGATCGCTGCGATGGGCTCCGCCCAAGGTACGCAGCTGATCATGAACGCCATCTCCCAAAACCCCTCGGCCGTAAAGAACGCCCTCCAGTAATGGTTTACAATTCCGGAACCGGAATCACCGACCACGTCGCGATGCTGAACAAGCTCGTGGAAGTGGTGACCGCTAGAAACCTGACGGCCGTGGCGATCAACGCAGGCGGCACCGGCCACGCGATCGGGGACGTGATCCAGATCACCGCCACCGGCTCGACGTCAACGGCCGTGGCGCAGCTGGAGGTGACCTCGGTCTCTTCCGGAGTCATCAATGGCATCCGCATCTACCGCGGGGGAGCCTACTCGGTCGATCCTACCACGGTCACAGGAAACGCGCAGTCCGCCACCAGCGGCATCGGGGCCAGCGCCACGTTCGATCTGACCTTCAGCGCAGCCAGCTGGAGCCAGAACCGGCGCACGAAGGAAGCTGTCTCCGCAGCGATCGGCACAGCTGGTACAGGCTACACCGTGGGCGACACCCTCACCGCAACCGGCGGAGTCTCTGGATTCTTCCAGGTGGACGCAGTCTTCACCGTGGCCACCATCTCCGGAGGTGGGGGCACGGGCCCGGTGGCCTCGGTCACCGTGGCGACCCCTGGCAACTTCGAGGAAGTTCCCTCGAATGACGTGGCCGTCACCGGCGGAACTGGATCCGGCTGCGAGCTGACGATCACGTGGGGCGTCCCTTCGGCGACAAACTCACCCGGCCAGGTCTGCATGCTCCAGGGAAATGGGCTCGCTGGCGCTGACGAGGTCCACGTCATCCTTCGGCCGTACAGCCTGGTGATCGGTTTCGACACCTGCTACAACTGGGCGCTGGCTGGCTGCACCGCGTACAACGCGGCCCTCCCGATTCACCAGCAGCTTGGCGTGAACTCATCGCAGCTCGACAGCGGGGACGGAGACCTCCCCGGAACCGATGATGGTTCCTACGTCGTCCTCAAGCCCAACGATGCAGACCCGGATATCTCTTGGTGGATCAACCACACCGGACGGCGCATCACCATGATCTGCAAAGTTCAGGGATCGAGCACAGTCCAATATAGCTCCATGTACGTTGGGCTCCTGAACCAATTCGGTACGTCCACCGAGTACCCCTACCCGCTCGCAGTCATCGGTCAAACTGCTGACCGAGATAGACTCTGGACAGAGTCCTCACTGCTCACCGGCGGCATCATCGAGAGCATCTTCTCATCCGCCAGTGATCCGAACGGACCGGGATACGTTCGCGTCCCCGCTGGTTCCTGGATGGGCTTCGCTGCTGAAAACTCTTCGAGCGGATCGATACGAAACATCGAAACCGAGTTCGGCGTATACCCGTTCCTGAACCCTACGGGAGTTTCTGGTGCGGACGGAACCGTCGCAGGCGGTTCAGATGTTGGCTGGTCGAACGGCGTCCACCCTCTGATCCCCGCGTCAGGTGTTCCCGGTACGCAGAACATTCTCCTGAAGCCTACCGAAGGTTCTGGAGATCCGTACTACTGGCTCGTGGCTCCCATCGTGATGCGCCAGGAGAACAGTGGCTCCAACCTCTTCCCCGAATTTCATAATATGTTCGGGGAGATCGACGGCGTCTTCTGGTTTCACACTGGTGGAAACGCCATCGTTTCCGAGGACCGCTTCGTGCTCGGCACCAAGAGATACACCATCTTTCAGAACGGCAACAGGACGCAGGACTGGAGCTACTTCGCACTCGACGAGGACTAACCCCCATGGCTTATTCAACCGGCAGCGCCACCGACCTCGGCGACCTCCTTTCCAAGCTCAACACGTTTCTAGTCGCCAACGGCTGGACGCAGAACGACTTCGACGACGGAGCAACAACCGCTTCTGAGGGCTTCGCCAACTGGACGAAAAACTCCATGTCCATCGGCATGAAGTGGATCGCCAACTCTCCGAACAACGTCAGCCTCCACCAAGCTCTGGCACACTCCGGATCTGGATTCCCTGGAACCCACACCAACGACAGCGGCAACGGATATAACGCGGCATTCGGGACTGATGCGCAGCTCGACGATGAGCGGTGCATCAACGACATGGGGGATGGCCCCTTCGTCTCGTACCACTTCTTCGAGCAGGACGCGAGCCCCGCATACGTCCACATCGTCGTCGAGACCGCCAGTGAGACGTTCCGCCACTTCGGTTGGGGTGAGATGGAGAAATTCAACGACTGGACCGGTGGCGAATACTGCTACGGTCACTTCGCTGACGAGTCCGTAAACAGCTCCGCAGTGGACACGTCTGCCTTCGTCCTCTTCGATGGAATCCAGACCGCTGCCAGCACGACCTCCGGACGCTCCGCAACCATTCACGCAGAAGGGTGGACCCACCAGATCGCAGCTGGCGAAAAGTGGATGCAGCACATCGGCGGCCGCGTCGCTGACGAAAACGCAAACGACCTAGACGCAGCTGGGGAATACAAGCGGATCACTTTCGGCGGATACCGCGGTGGCCCCGTGGCGTACGGCCTCGGATCATTCCGCTCTGACGTCTCGACTGGTCATATTCCCATGTACCCCCTGGCGATCTTCGCGCGTGACTTCGCCAACGACTTCTGCTTCTTTATGGGGAACATCCCCGACATCCGGGGGATCGACATCTTCAACTTTGCGCCCGCGCAGGAGGTGACGATTGGTTCCGACGTCTGGATCCTCTTTCCGCAGGTTCGCAGGACCGAGGACAACATTGTCGGTAGAACGTACTACGCTGGAATCGCGTACAAGAAGGTCACCGCGTGACCGTCTTCGCAGGACTCGAATCCACAGCTGCCCAGAAGATACTGGGCTACATGGCCGCCACCTCGGCAGCCTACGATCGGGACGTGCCTTCTGCTCCTGTCGTCGAGGACTTCGGCGTGGACATCCTCCTGGAGATGCACAACCTCGTGCCTGGACCTGGGGCGCCCACGTTCGGAGGCGGAACGGAGTTTCGTGCCCTCTTCTTCGACATGGGGCAGCCCGACTGGTTCGAGAATTTCCACGTGGTCCCGAGGTCATTCGACTTCGGAAACATCCTCTCCACGCAGTCGAGCCCGCTCGAAGTCTTCAGCGGATACCGAAAGGAGTTCCGCACCTGGTCCAGCTTCGTCAACAACGCAGGCGCTGGCACAGAGCTGGTCGGGATCCCCTCGCTTCCTGCGGTGCTGAATCCTCTCGACGGCTACGCCATGACCCTGGAGGTCAGTACGTCGGGCAACCCTTCAGTGGATGACGACCTGGGCTTCGTCTTCGACTTTGGTTCGGACACCATCAACGTGCCCATCGTCCTGAATCGGATCGTACTCTTCCCTGTTCGGCCGGAGGTTCCGTACCTTGAGCGGCTACAGTTCAGGACGGACGTCCTTCCCAAGCAATCCGGAAAGGAGCAGCGCATCAAGCTGCGGAAGAACCCGCGCCAGTTCTTCGAATGGAAGGTACGCCTGGACGATGGCACCTTCGACAAGGGTCGGATGGACACGCTTCTCTTCGATTGGCAGAGCCGGACCTGGGGCGTTCCCATGTGGCACGAGTCCACCAGGCTGTCGGTCTCCGCGTCCGCGGGGGCGCTGACGCTGAACGTGGACACCACCGCCAACGCGGACTACCGCATCGACGGGCTCGTGATGATCTACTCCGCTTCTGACGTCTTCGACGTGCAGACCATCTCCAGTCTGACCAGTACCACCATCACGCTGAAGAACGCCCTTCTGAACAGCTTCGCCTTTGGGGACACCGTGGCCCCGCTGCGCACGGCGAACATGAAGAGCCAGGTGGGCGCCTCCAGATTCATCAGCGGAGACCAGGACCTCTCGGTCTCATTCCGAGTCCTGGACAACGACAGCGAGCTGGCCGACACCACCGGCTGGTCCACATATAAGTCCAAGGTCCTGCTCGACACGTGCAACGTGATCCGAGGAAGCTCCCTGTCTGAGACCTACGAGCAGCCCATCATCGTGATGGACGGCGGAGTGGGCCTCACCAGCCAGGATTCTCCCTGGGCGAATGGTAAACGTAGCACCACGCTGACGCTGCGGGCAAGCAGCGCAGCAGAGGTCTGGGACCTCCGACAGCTGCTGCATGCTTTCGCTGGTCGCCAGGTCAGCTTCTACGTGCCCACATTCACCAAGGACCTGATCGCGACGCAGCCGCTCACGACTGCGAGCCAGGACCTGATCATCACGAACATTGGATACACGCAGTTCATCCGCAACCGTCAGCCCCGAAACCACATTTGGCTTCGCAAGACGGACGGCTCCGTGATCACCAGGGAGATCACCAGCTCAACGGAGACCACCTCTGCGATCGAGACCTTGGCTCTGAATACTACCTGGGGCGAGGACATCTCCCTGGCCGAGATCGAGCGCATCTCCTACCTCGAAGAGGTTCGATTCAATGCCGACGATATCGTGATCGAGTACGCACGCGGTGAGCGCCAGGTCTATGTGACCGCGCCCATCATCTCCACCTTTGACTGAGAGTCGCCCCCATGACCTACGAAGCATTCGAGGAACTCCAAGAAGGTTCCGCTCCCATTGAACTCTACACCGTCACGATCGGGGCGACCATCTATCGATGGACCTCCGCAGAGGACGACATCACCGAGGCGGCCGACGTGTTCACCGCCATTCCGATCGAGAGGGGAACCCTAAAGGGCGGAGGACCGGATACCAGGAAGGAATTCCTGGTGATCACCGTGGCAGGGGATAACCCGGTGGCGGTACAATACATCGGGAGCGTGCCTGGCGTCGAGGGCACAATCAAGATCGAGAGGATCCAGCGTGGAGATGGGCCCACTTTTCAGGTCATTACGCTCTTCAATGGAACGATCAGCTCCGCAGCGTTCACCAACGCCGGACGCACGGCCCAGCTCCGGATCGTCCCCCTGGTGACCAGCCAATCGAAGCCGGTACCTACGGACACCTATCAGGGCCTCTGCAACCGAGTGCTTTATGATGACCAGTGTCAGGTCGATGACACCAGCGCCAGCTTCCGGCTGTCCACCGCGGCCGTGACAGCAGTCAGCGGCAACACGATTACCGTGACAGGTGCAGACGCGAACGGCGACAACTATTACACTGGTGGCTTCGTGGAGACGTCCAGCTCGGATGACCGGCGCCTGATCCTAGATCAGACAGGCACCGTCCTGACGCTTCTCTTACCTTTCACCACATCACCCATCGGAACCAACGTGACAGTCTTCGCCGGATGCGATCACTCCATCTCGACTTGTAAGAGCAAGTTCAACAATGTGGTGAATTTCGGAGGCTTCGCGTGGGTCCCTTCCAAGAACGTCTTCGCCACCGGGATTAGAATTTGAAGCTCTGCAAGATGCAACTCGCCAGGCTTCGCTGGTCGCAGGACCGGAAGGCCCAGGCCCGCGGGGGATTCTGGATGTTCCTCATCCAGATTGCCCTCTTCGTGGCTGTCGAGCTGCTTCGACCGAAGCCGGAGATCGAGGGCGCCAAGCCCGCTGGTCTCGGTGACTTCAGCTTCCCTACGGCGACGGAGGGCAGAGTGGTCCCCATCTTCTGGGGCACGGTCCGCATGGATGGGCCCAACGTCGTCTGGTACGGCGACCTGATCCAGGAGGCGATCGTCGAGAAGCAGCAGACCGGTCTTTTCTCTTCGCAGCGCGTGACCGTAGGGTACAAATACAAGGTGGGAATGCAGTTCGCTGTCTCCCTGGGACCTGTCGATTCCATCATCGGAATGTGGATCGGGGACGACAAGGTCTGGACCGGAAGCGTCACTCACGGGAACAGCTTCACGATCAACGAGCCGGAACTCTTCGGCGGAGAAGAACATGGCCAGGGCGGCTTCCTGGGAGAGATCGAATTCTTCTCCGGCACAACCACGCAGACAGCGTCCACGTACCTCTCTACGTTCCAGCAGCAGGGTGGGGACACTCCCGCCTATCGCGGATTCTGCTACCTCGCACCGAAGACGCTACCGTTCTACGTGGGCAACTCCACGAGCCTGAAGCCCTGGAAGTTTGAGCTTCAGCGGATCCCTAATGGGCTCTCACTCGCCACGCCGGAAGTGAACTCCCTGGACTGCAACCCCGCCAACATGATCTATGAGATCATGACGAATAAGGACTGGGGCCTGGGGTACGAGACCAGCGACATCGACACGGCAAACTTCGCGGCCGCGGCCGCGACACTGCTGACAGAGGGCAACGGCATCAGCTATATGGTGACGAGTCCCATCGAATCCGGCAAGCTCATCCGCACGGTGGAGGAGCAGATCGAAGGCCTGGTCCGGTTCAATCAGTTTTCCGCAAAGTGGGAGATCAAGCTGGCCAGGAGCGACTACACCCCTGGGACGCTCCAAGAAGTGAACGAGGACACCATGGTCGAGCTGGTGGACTTCGGACGCGGAGCCTGGGACGGAACCACCAACCAGGTACGTGTCCAGTTCGCAGACCGCACGGACGAGTACAAGACCACCTACGCCATGGCGCAGGACACGGCCAACGTCCGCATTCAGGACGTCAACGTGGCGATCACTAAAAACTATCCTGGGGTCTTCGACAGGACGTTGGCAAACACTCTCGCCTGGCGGGATCTGCGCAGCCTGTCCTACCCGCTGGCCAAGGCCACGCTGATCGTCGATCGGACCTTCTGGGACTTCCTCCCTGGAGACGTGATCGAGTTCTCGCACACCTACCTGGGGATCGATCGCCTGCCCATGCGCATCAAGGCGATAGATTTCGGCGAGATCGACAATGGGCGCATCCGCCTCGAAGTGGTACAGGACGTCTTCTACAGCGCCACCCCGAGCTTCTCGGATCCCACGACCACGAGCTGGACCAACCCCACGGAGATCCTGAACGGCTTCCCGTCGGAGCAGCAGCTTGCCTTCGAGGCGCCCAGAGGCCTCGTGCGACGGGACCCCTCGACGGCGGGGGCCCTGCTGAACACGGTCATGGCGGCCGCCCGGCAGTCTGGCTCGGCCATCAGCTTCGACATCCGCGAGCGGCACGCGGCCGGAGTGCCCACGGGAGCGTTCACCCTCGCAGGGGAAGTGGTCCAGTTCATGAAGATCGGCGAGCTGAATGCAGCCCTGACCACGAAGAGCGCGTACCCGCTCTCGACTCTACTCGTGACCGCCACGCCGGACACGCAGGACGAGATCCGGGAGGCGTTCATCACACCCACGGACACCACCGAGCTGGGAACCACGCTGATGAATCTGGTGCTGGTTGGGGACGAGTTCATGCTGGTGACCTCCGCATCGGACAACGCGGCCAACGTGGACCTGAACAACGTCTATCGAGGGGTCCTGGATTCCGTGCAGGCGGACCACGCATCTGGAGATGAGGTCTGGATCCTCATGTCGGGAGCGGGCCTGACCGACACTTCCTTCCCGGAGACGGACAACGTGGACGTCCTCCTGATCCCTGTGGGCTTCTCTGACGAGCTTGCGGAGGCTTCCGCCACCGAGATCGCCTTCACCATGGACAAGCGCATCAGGCGGCCGTACCCGCCTGCTCTGTTGACGTTGAACGGCACGGACTGGGATACGACCAGCGTCAGCCTGGAGGGCGCAGGGACCGGCCCGGAGGACTACAGCATTACTGCGACACTTCGCCGCAGGGACTACCGTACGGCGGACCTAGGAAACGAGATCGCGGCCCTGGAGTCTGACGCAGAGACCCTGGACGCGACCTTCCCCGCGGCCCATGCGACGGACCATGACATCGTCGTGACCCATGACCCCAGTGGGACGAATGACGCGATCATCACCGAGACCATCGCGGGGGCCACGCAGAGCCTTCTGCGCATCGACGTGCTGACCGCGCTCTCTGGGGCGGTCCCTACCGGCGATCTCCAGTGGAGTGTCCTGGCGAGCCACACGGACGGCGGAGAGACCTTGACGTCCAGGCAGGCCCTGGTCCATTCGGCATCGATCGCCACGGGCCTGACCGGATACTTCGAGTTCGGTCTGCGGTCCATCAACACGGCGTCCGCGACCTATACCGCCACGGTCAACGGCACCTATGGCCTGACCCTGTCGTCAGCGTTCACCGCTGGCGCAGTGGAAGCAAGAATCAATGGTGGCGGCTGGGCCTCCATCATTGCGGCCGGTCTCACGACTGGAAACATTGCCGGAGTGGTGTCCACCGACACCATCGAGATCCGGCACACCAGCAACGATGCTGGAATCAAGAAGCAGCTGACCATGGCAGCTGCCGGTGCGGGCCAGAACGCCTTCGCCATCTTCCAAAACTAACCTCCCGAGATCCGAGAATATGAACGACACAGAGCTGCGCGAGATCATCCGAGAGGAAGTTTCGTCTGTAATTCCCCCCACAATGAACATGCAGGACGTCGTACGGACGGCCGTGCAGGAGACCCTGATCACCCTTGGGATGGACGTATCCGACCCCCTCAAGATCCAGCAAGACATGGCCTTCCTTCGCGATCTGAGGCAGACCCACACCACGATTCGATCGCGTGGTATGCTGGTGATGGTGGGTCTCGTTGTGAGTTCGATCGCCGCCGCCGCGTGGATGGGCCTCAAAGCGGCGGTCCAAAGTTAGAAATCAGTCATAGAACTAGATGACGTAAGTCCTGCACCACCAAGGACTTACGTCGGAAACTGGGTCCGCAACTAACAACTGAGAACGGAGCCCAGCTCCAGCAACCAGGCCAACTGGGAGTATGTTCTGACCCTATTTTTCTGATCTCTCTTTAGTAGAAGTAGTTATATCAGTTGGGGACACTGTCCCGAATGGAGCACGTTGGGCCTTGGGGGGCCTGATGGGTGGAGGTGAGGGGATCGTGTCTTCGGGCTCGGTCCCCTCTTTTTTGACAGATCCATTTGCCTTTCCGTGATGAGTGGGGTACTCTCCAGTGCCATGAAAAACAACAGCCAAATCGCCAAGCTCGTCTCCGCCTTCATCAGCAGCTACTACGCCGAGTACGCTAAGGTGATGTCCGAGGTGGGCTACCCGCAGGATATCGCCAAGATCTCCGAGGAATCAGTCTTCGAGATGGACGGAAGCGTCCGCATCTCGCTGGAGCGTGGGCTTCCGCTCTGCTACTTCGACGGCCAAGAACTGCTGGTGAAGTTCATGGATGCTCTGGGCGCAGCCCACAACCTTCAGGTCGAGGTTCAAAACCCCGGCTCCCTCTCAGTCCACAACGCCTGATCCTGATATGAAAAACACCGTCCAGATCAACAAGTACAAGATCGTTCGCGATAGCGAGCGTGCCATTCTTCTCTCGGTCGAGATGATCGACTTCGACCCCATCGGCTCCGGCTACGTTGAATTCGAGCGCGAAGCCTGGATCCCAAAGTCCCAGATCTACGGCAACCCATTCATGGGCGAGCCCATCAAGATCACCGAATGGCTGGCCAAGGACCGCGGCCTGATGGTCTACACCCGCCCAGGCTGCCGCATCGGCCGCACGCAGGAGCCCGCCTGATGGGCCACCCACTTCAAGGCAAGCCGGTCTGCTTCCGGCGCGAGGGCTTCTACTGCGGCATCGTGCGCAAGGTCACGATGACCCGCGGAACGAAGAAGCGGCCAGCGCAGATCAAGACCCTGGTCGTCCAGCGCCCAGGTGGGGAGATGGCAAACATGGGCAAGAGCTACTCCGCGCGGTGCGGAGGTGACCGCGTACGGCTCAAGATCGACGAAGTCACCGGTGTAAGCTGGTTCGGGAAAATGCGACCCGTTTGCGAGGTACTGTCGAAGCTGGTAGACTGAGACCATGATCCCAAAGAGAACCCTTCGCAAGCTACACCCGAAGCTGCGAGACTACCTGATCGAGCTGGACGCTCTCGGCTACGTCGTCGAGAGCGGACGAACGCACCACACCCTGCGCTGCCCCGAAGGTCACCGAGTGGGCACGCTATCGCTCTCTCCCTCCGACCACCGGACGCAGCTCAACACGCTGTCCGACATCCGCCGAACCATCACCGAAGACTGATGCCTATCTACGAATACAAGTGCGACAGCTGCGGGAACGAATTCGAGGACCTCCAGTCCGTGGACGCTCCCAGGACCCGCCGCTGCCTGGTGAAGCTCGGACCCCGCAAGGTCTGCAAAGGAACATCTCGGCGCACCGTCAGCGGTGGGCAGGGCTTCGACTTCAAGGGACCCGGCTTCCACGTGAACGACTACCCGAAGGGCTGAAGACGAATGAGTATCCTCGACACCTGGGGCCTGGACCCCACACCGTAC
>TARA_R110000737_G_scaffold6546_1_pt1 | contig 12543 bp, 29 predicted proteins | sample TARA_R110000737 | Tara Oceans TARA_R110000737 (sample SAMEA4398027) | marine metagenome | biome: Polar Biome; feature: [SRF] surface water layer (ENVO:00010504); material: water (ENVO:00002006), including particulate matter (ENVO:01000060) such as... | depth 5 m
ACCTCTAAACAATCAGCAGAAAAAGGTAATATATTTAGGGTACGATATGTATATACTGGTAATGCTGCTCCAGAGAGAAACTTTTGCAAAGCTATGATGAAGGCTAAAAAAGTATATCGTAAAGAGGATATTTTAGCTATGAGAACTATGAAAGTAAATCCAGGATGGGGCCCTAAAGGTAAAAATACCTATAGTATCTGGCTAAGTGAGTGTTCTAATGAACTGAATACCAGTGAATTACAGAAATTCTATAAAGGAGGAGGAAACTGTAAGCATAAATGGCAGCGTAGGATATACCTACAAAAAGGAAAGAGAGCTAAAAATACTGATAAAGTACTTACTACTACAAGCGCTAGGAGTAAAGGATTTAAAACTCCAGTAAATCCTCAAAAGGTACCAGTAGCTCCTACAAATATGGATAATAAAGGATTTTTAAAAAATTAATATAATGAGCAGAGTACTATTTATTTCAGAAAACAAGCTAAAGAGTTTTGCAGTAGCTAGGAACGTATCAGCAGAGCATCTTTTACCGCATGTATTAGATGCTCAAAAAATATTTTTAGAGCAGGCTCTAGGTACTGAGTTATATAATAAGATAGCTGCAGAGATTAAAGCAGATAGCTTATCTGGTAATTATAAAGCTCTAGTAGATAATTATATACAAGATGTATTAATACATTTTGGTACCTGGCAAGCAATACCATTTTTAGCTTATAAGATAGAGGAGGGTAATATATTTAGTAAAACCTCTGAGAGCGGTACAGCTTTATCCAGAGAAGAGCTACAAGATTATAGAGATAGCTGTAAGAATACTGCAGAATTTTACTTAAAAAGATTAGTAGATTATTTAGTATTTAACTCTAATTTATTTCCAGAGTACAATCAAAATACTGGAGCTGATATGAGGCCAAGCAGGAGAAGCTATACTAATAATATGAATTTATTTAGTGGTGGAATTTGTGGAGTAGATTCTTTTAATAATTCTAATGACTAAAGTAAGATATATAAAAATTAATAATGAGGCTAAATTAAAAGCCTATTTAAAAAAAGATAAAGTACATGCCGCTAAACAAAATAGGAGCAGAGATAGCTCCAGTATTAATATTAAATAGTACTACAATCGGACTAAGTTTTACAAATTTAGAAGCAGGATTAAAGATACTTTTATTACTAATATCCTTAGCTTATACTCTGGATAAATGGTACTCTCATAGGAAAAAAAGAAAATAAATAAAATAGAGGCCCCTATCTAGTAAATCAACGAACTTTTGTTTTTGAGGTACTTATACTACAGAAAGGAGAAACTCTCTTAAAACGTCTTAAAACAGTCTTAAATGATAAGTAAGAATATTAGTTATAAAGAGTCAATTAGGAGCAATACAGCTACCAGATTAGGCATAGATAATACTCCTAATGATGAGCAAATATCTAATATGAGATTAGTAGCTGAGATGATTTTTCAGCCTCTTAGATTATGGACTGGAGGCCCTATTAAAGTAAATTCTTTTTTTAGATGTAAGCAATTAAATACAGCTATAGGCGGTAGTAAAACCTCTCAACATATGAAAGGAGAGGCTATAGATATAGATGATAATTTAGGTAATAAAAGCAATGCTGAGATGTTTAAATATATAAAAGATAATTTAATTTATCATCAATTAATCTGGGAGTTTGGAGATGATGATAATCCTCTTTGGATACATTTTAGTTATAAAGGAGATTGTAAAAATAGGATGCAGGTACTGAGAGCTATTAAAGTATCAGGCAAAACTAAGTATATAGAATATAAATAATAAATATAAATAATATGGAATTTTTTACACAAAACTGGGCAGAGTTACTATTACTATTAGGATTAGTAGCTAAAACTATTACTAGACTTACTCCAGGTATTAAGGATGATGAGATTTTCGGATACATAGATAGATTGATAAATGCTATACTCCCTAATAATGAGTAAGATATTACCTTTTAAGCAGATTGCAGAAGCTGTATCCTCAGGCTTTGGAATATTTAAGCATACTGCTACTGGTAAATATTCTGCCAGGAGAAGTATCTCAGGAGTACTAGTAATAGCTGCAGCTGCTGATATGACTGCAAAAGGAGATATTACTACTAATGCTCTTATACTAGCTTTTATAGGAGTATTACCTCTTATATTCTTATCTTTTAACAAAGTAAAGTAAATAACTCGTTAAATACTATTTGTAATTAATAGATATATTTAGCTGTATTTTGTTATTTTTGAATTACTAAAAAATTATTATTATGACTAATAAGCAATATAGACTAACTGAGGAGGAGGCTAAACTAATTAAAAAGCATAGAGATAATGAGGATAGGAGAGTATTAGTAATACCTGATTTACATGCTCCTTTTATAATACCAGGATTTTTAGCTCACTGTAAAAAAATATATAATAAATATAAATGTAATAGAGTACACTTTACTGGAGATTGTTTAGATAATTCATTTTCTAGCTTTCATGAGGTAAATCCAGACGGCAGAAGTGCAGGAGATGAGCTTAAATTAGCTATAGAACAAATTAAGCCTTTTTGGGAGGCTTTTCCTATTGCTACAGTTTGCATAGGTAATCATGATGCTATAATTTCTAGGAAGTTAGTAGCTTGTGGATTATCTAATACCTGGCTAAAGGATTTTAATGAGGTACTAGGTACTCCTGGCTGGGTATGGGCGGATAGTTTTGAGATAGATGGAGTAAAGTATATACATGGTACTGGTAGCTCTGGTAGAAATGGAGCTATAAATAGAGCTATAAACTGGAATACTAAAATATGCCAGGGCCATATACATACAGAAACTAGTATTATATATCATGCTAATAAAGATAGCCTCTTATGGAGTATGCAATTAGGAGCTGCTTTTGATTCTGATAGTTACGCTGCTAACTATGCTAAGAATTTTACTAAAAAGCCTATAGTATCTGTAGGAGTAATCCTAGATAATGGTAATCTACCTATATTAGAGCCTATGAATCTCTAATCTCTTACCTAGTACAATCATTTTAAGGTACTTTTAAAGGACTTTCTCAACTTTTTGATAGTAGTACATACCTAATATATATCCTATCTGTATTAAATAGATATTATATATATAAAAAATATACTAAAATATCATATTGCACGCTATTAATTTTACTAATTGACTAAATGAGAGGTAAATCTATCTCTAAAAATCAGTAAAATCTATATAATTCTTATTAAAAATATCTTATTTATTAATATTTTGTTAGTAATTCTAACCTAGTAAACCTTATTTAATTAAAAGTTATTAATTCTTTTGTTAAAAATATAGTGCGTATTAAATATTAAAGCCGTTATATTTGTAATGTAATTAGTTTGGAGGTTATCTAATTATAAGTTTACCTTAAAACCTCTGGGCGCTAGCTCTCCTGCCAACTGAACGCTACAAGACAGAAAGTCGAATAATAGCAATCAGAGACATCACAGGCATAGAACGAAAGTAAACTATCTAGGAAACTAGATTAAATATAATCACTAAAGCCTGACTATTAATTTAGTCGGGCTTTTGGTGGTAATAAATAAATAAAAAAAAATTATGGGCTATTACACACTTTACAATTCAACTAATGGGTTAAATGAACATACAGAAAATTTAACGCTAGATGAAGCAAATAAATTAGAAAATGAACTTTTAGAATGTTTCCCAAACGAACAATTTGAGATACATCCACAAACTGATTTAAACAGAGAAAAAAACGAATTCAGAAATATACCATCAGGAGCAGCAGATGGATGGGAGGATTTATACAATAATTAGTTAAACTCAAAAATAAAAATTATGAAAACAGAAATCAGTAGAATCCACAAATCTATTTTACAATTTAGAGGTAAAAAAACAGAGATACATTTTCAATCTAGTAATCAGGGTATAAATATCATCAGTATAGGAGATACTAATATTTTTGATACCTTAACTTTTGAGGAGAGAAATTTAATACTATTACATATCATTAATCTAACTAATAATAAATAAAAAAATATCAATTATGACAAAGAAATTTAACACTCAGAGCATCACAATTACAGTAAATGCAGTACAGAGCTTTGATAAATTAGATAGAGGTACTGATAGAAGAGATACAGAGTTAAAGCATGATGCTCTACAGTTATTACTAAACTCTCCAAATCCTTTAAGATGCGATTATAATTTTGAGGGAGATAATGGCGCAATAGAAGAGGATATATATAGTGAGATAACTCTATTAAAAAAGAAAATGGAGGAGCTAATGTTTGAGGCTGAGTATCTTTTAAGAAGTACTAAAAAGCATGAGGTAGATGTAATAGCTGAGCCAAGAGATGAGTGGCAGTTACACGCTGAGAGCGGAGGATGCTAATAGTAATACTGATGAGGCTTTAATAGCCGAAACTAGCAGAGATGCTAGTATATTACAATAATGTAAGACTAAAAATATAAATAAAATGGAAACAACAAATTTTTTAAACAGAAGAGAAATGATTAAAATTGTCAGATTAGATGATAAGCTTAATTTTACAGAAAATCCTACAAAATCAGATACTGAGGAATTACTTTTAACGATTGCAGAAATGGATAATAAGGAATTATTAAAATGGACTATTGATTGCTTAATAAGAAATAATAAATAAAAAAATATAAATTATGAAAATGACAATTAAGCTACAAAACCTAATAGAGAATCTAGAGGCATTAAGTATAGAGATAACAGAAGAGATACAAGATATGATAGATACTAGAAATGATACTTTTGATGATAGGAGCGAGAAATGGCAGGAGAGCGAAAAAGGAGATGATTTTATCTGCTTAACTGATGAGCTGGAAGATGTAATGGTAGAGGCAGAAAATGATATAGATAGTATTATATCTAATATTAATGATATATCAGAATTAAAATAAAATGAATACAATTAGAAAAAAATACTACAGAAACCTATCTATAAAGGTTAGGAATGCCAGAAGTATTAGCAACTGCTTTACTAAAGAGGAGGTAGAGAGATTAATCCTACTTTTAGATTTAGATGAGGCTAATAATTTTGCAGATACCTTAAAAGCATCTAAAGAATTAAATAATATAAAATAAAATAATGTATAAAATAACTAATAAGAGTACTGGCTTTATCCAGTATAGAGATGCTAAAGATTTAGCTACATTTATTTACTATAATGAGGCTAATAATTACAAAATAGAAGAGATAGAAAATTTTGATTTAATGGAATTTGTAGCTAAGATAGTATTTGTAGTAATGATGCTAGGCTTAGTTTATGCCTTCTTTTACTTTGGATTAAGCTAATGATAAATACTATAATAGTAGGAGGCCAGTACACTAATCCAGATGAGAATCTTGTAGATGTAAACCTCTGTAGAAATTGCCAGAATAATGAGAAGTACGATAGTATGGATATCTGCTATGAGTGCTCAGATGATTTTGATGAGCAGGATACAATCAGTAATTGCTGTAGTGCTAATATAGATACTGATAGGAAACTCTGCTATGAATGTAAGGATAATGCAGATACCTTATTAGATGATTACTGCAGAGAGTATAATTTTGATAAAAAAACTTATAAATATAATAATTAAATAAAAAAAAGAAAATGATAAAAGAAAATTTACAAAACTCACTAAAAGAGATACAAAGTAATTTAAAGGCTCCTAAAGGACAATTTAATAATTTCGGTAAGTATAACTATAGAAGTGCTGAAGATATCTTAGAAGCTCTTAAACCTCACTTAAAAGAGCACGATTTAACCTTAACAATAACAGAGGAAACTAAAGAGCTAGGAGGATACTTAGTACTGGAAAGTATAGCAGCTTTATCTAATGGTACGGATACTATATCTGTAAGAGCTGCAGCTGGTATTAATCCAGAGCGTAAAGGTATGGATATAGCTCAGAGCTTTGGTAGTAGTAGCTCTTATGCTAAAAAGTACGCTCTAGGTAATCTCTTCTTATTAGATGATACTAAGGATGCTGATAGTACTACTAATCCTAGAGATGTAGTTAAAACTGAGAAATTTAAGCCTTTAATGACTAAAGATATTTATAATAATATGCTAGATTTTGTAGGATTAGGTAAAGGAGATATAGTAGCCTCTAAAATAGGTAATTATAAACTACCTGCAGAGTATAAAAAAGAGTTTATAAAATTAGGATTAATTAAATAATAAATAAAATGAGAAATAAAGAGAAAATAATTAAAGATATCACAGCTATTACAGCTGCTTTATCTGGAGTACCTGCTGCAGTGTTTAGCTCATTAGATAGGCGTACAGAGGTAGTATTAGGCCGTACAGCTATAGGAAACTTTCTGCATAGAGAGTTAAATTTTAAATTTGCAGACTTAGAAAAATATACTAATAGGCATAGGACTTCTTATAATTACTATTATAATAAGCATGATAGACAATATAAATTTTATCCAGAGTATAGGCATCTTTATGATAAGATAGTATTAGCCTACTATGGTAATAGAGATAATACTTTTACTAAAGAGGAGATAATTACAGAAATAATAACTAATAAGATAGGAGTAAACTCTATAAATGCCGATTTTAAAATTAAGTTTATATTAGGAGGCCACGAAACAAATATATATTGTAAGGATTTATCTGGTACTATAGATAAATTAAATACTACTTTTTTAAATCATGATTTTACTTTTAATGTATCTCATATAAACTCTTTAAGGTATGAGTAGGATAGGATATGTAAAACTACATAGAAAAATAATACATAATAAAATATTTAAAAGTAGTAGTATTTTTCATATCTGGCTTACTTTACTAATGAAAGCAGCGCATAGTAGTAACTCCTGGAGATATAAAGGCAGAGAGTACTCTGTAAAACCTGGAGAGCTATTTACTTCTCAATATTCTTTGTCGAATTTTACTAGTCTATCTAGGAGTAAGATATATCGAGCTTTAAAAAAATTTGAGAGTGAGCAGATGATTATCACTAATATAACTCCTTACGGAACTCATATACAGATACTTAACTGGAGAGAGTACCAGGTAGAAAATACTAAGCGAGCAGAGAATAATATAAAAGAGAGCTATATAAAGAATGATATATATAAACCTTTAAAAAAATTAAAAAAATACATATAATGAAAGTACTGCCAAAAGATGAAGAGATAGAGGTAAAAGTATTATCCTCCTTAATGAATGATAGAGATGCGATATTTATAATATCAGATATATTACAGCCTGCCTCTTTTTATAATAATGATAATAGATTAATATATAATACTGCAATAGATTTATATAATAGTAGCAAGACTCCAGATTTAGTATTAATATCTGCAGAGTTAAAAGGTAAAATAAAACCTCATAAGATTGCTGAGATATGTACTCATTTTACTCCAGGCGATGTATTAGGAGATTACTGCAAAGTATTAAAGGAGTTAGAAATGAGAAGAGATTTAATAAATCTGCAGAAGCTAACTGATAAAGCTTATAATAATACAGATGATGTATTTAATCTAACCTCTGATATTAGTAAGTATATAGATAATATAGGAGCCTCTAATAAACAAACTACTAAACTAGGAGTAAATATACTAGGAGATTGCTTTAAATCAATAGAGGAGGCCTCAGAGAATACTAATAGTATTACTGGTATATCCTCAGGATTTTACGCTTTAGATAAGCTTAATAATGGATGGAATCCTGGAGAGCTTATAATATTAGCTGCTAGGCCTGGTATGGGAAAAACTACTTTAGCTCTTAACTTTATGCTAAATGCTATAAAGCAGGATAAAAGAGTATTAAAATTCTCTTTAGAAATGACTACCTTAGAGCTAGGATTTAAGCTTATCTCTACTATTACTGGATTAGATAATGATAGAGTAAAGAGAGGTAAACTTACTCCTAAAGAATGGGAGCAGGTGCATGAGGATACTGCTTTTATAATTAACGGAGATAAGATGCTAGTAGATGATGGAGGTAATACTGATTTATTCGGATTAAAAAGTATCTCTAAGAGATTTAATCATAAGAGTAAAATAGATATGATTATAGTAGATTATCTACAGCTACTTAATGGCTCAGATAGTAGTAATAAACAACAAAACAGAGAGCAGCAAATCTCTTATTTATCCAGGAGCTTAAAAGCTCTAGCTAAGGAGCTTAATATACCTATAATATGCCTATCTCAATTGAGTAGAGCTGTAGAGAGTAGAGGTAATAAAAGGCCTATGCTATCAGATTTAAGAGAATCTGGAGCTATTGAGCAGGATGCAAATCAAGTAATGTTTATTTACAGAGATGGATACTATCAGAAAAATGATACATCTGGAGATACTGAGATTATATTAGCTAAAAATAGAGCAGGCCAAACTGGTACAATTAATTTATCTTTTGATGGTGCTAAAAGTACCTTTACAGATTTTGTGCAGACTAATGATTATAAACCCTTTTAAAAAATAAAGAAAATGATAGAAATAAATAAGATACACAATGAGAATAACTTAGATACTATGAGTAAGATGCCTAATGATTTTGTAAGTATGGTAATTACTAGCCCTCCTTATAATATAGGTAAAAGTAGAGGTAATACTAATAATTCTGATTTAGGATATGATACTTATACAGATGATTTAGAAATAGGAGAGTATTTTAATCAGACTAAAACCTGGATAGATGAGTGCTTAAGAGTAAGTAAAAATTATGTATTCTGGAATATAGGAGAGTACTCAGGATGCAGAGGTATAGCAGCCTTTATAATGAATGAGTATAAGGATAATTTAAAAGATACTTTTATCTGGATAAAGCCTAATCCTAATCCAGTAGGCAGAGGTATAGTGTGTAATGGATATGAATATATATTTTGCCTAGTAAAAGATGGAGCAGAGAGTAGTAAATATGAGTATAATAATTTTGGAGAGAATATGATTAAAAACTATATTATAAAGCCTGTAAATTCTGGTAAAGATAATGGAGGCCACGGCTACGCTTTTGGAGATTGGCTGCCTAAATACTTTATAAATTACTTTAGTAAAAAAGGAGATTTAATTTATGATTGCTTTATGGGCAGCGGTACTACTGCTAAGGCTGCTCATCAATTAGATAGAAACTGGATAGGCTCAGAGATTAGTAAAAAGTATGTAGATATAGCAAATAAGAGATTAAGGCCTATCTTAAATCAGACTAAATTATTTTAGCACCCCTTACCTAGTAAATCAATGAACTTTCCTTTTTGATAGTAGTATACTAAACAGAGGAGAAAGTACCTTAAAACGAATGTAAACAACCTTAAAATAGAAATAAGAATATGATAGAATTTATGTTAAAACCCTGCCCTAAGCCTAGAATGACTAGAGCAGACAAATGGAAAAGAAGGCCGATAGTACTTAAATATTTTGCCTTTTGTAATGAGTTAAGAGTACTTAGTAAAAAGTTAGATTATAGGCCAGGAGATAAAGTAAGCTTAATATTTTATATACCTATGCCGAAATCCTGGAGTAAAAAAAAGATGCAGGAGATGCTAGGCAAACCTCATAAACAGAGGCCAGATATAGATAATCTATGTAAAGCCTTTTTAGATGCTTTATTAGAGGAAGATTCTTTTGTATATTCTCTTACAGCTGAGAAGTACTGGAGTACTAAAGGGAGTATAGTAGTTACTGATAACTGGTAGTTAATAAGCTGTTAAATACTATTTGTAAGTATTAGAGATAAGTAAGTAAAATGTAGTATAATTGTATAATTAAAATAAATAAAAAGAAAATGAGCGAATTTAAGCACAAAAACGGAAGCGGTAGTATCTTTAAGAATAGCTATAAAGATAAGGATACTCATCCAGATTATAAAGGTAAAATAGTATTACAAGATGGTACAGAGCAGGATATAGCTCTCTGGATTAAAGATACAGCTACTGGAGGAAAATTTTTCTCAGCAGCTATTAGTAATCCTTATGTAAAAGATAATACTAATGAGGCAGTAAAAGCAGTAAGAGATTTACCTCAAAATAATCTAGATAATGATTTACCTTTCTAATATAGCAAAAAAAACTATTTACTGCTCTGTAGTACATGAGGCAGCAGCTAAGGAGTATTATAATGCTTTAGATGTATCTCTTAATAAGTTAGATGTAGATAATATAGATTTACTTTTAGAGGTACTTAATGTAATAGTAGATTACTCTAATCTATTTGCTGAGGATAAAACTGGAGAGTTTTTTGAGGAATGGATAAGAGTTATACCTACTAATTTTACTTATTCTCTGGCTGGATATGTAGCTGGATTGAATAGTAAAGATTTTGATTTTAAGTATAATAATGCTAATGTAGAGATAATGATAGCATCTCGAGCCTACTTAGAGATTATAGATAGTATAATAATAGAAAATGAGTAAAGAGCCAGTAGATATAGCTCTAGGTAAATTACTACCTAAATTAAAAGATGTTGCTTTAAATATCTGTATTGATTATAATAAGGCGGATGATGTAGTAAGTATGGTAATAGAATCTCTATTGAATCAAGATAGAGAAGTACTCCAGGATATACACGATAAAGGAGGATTACTCTGGTACTGTATAAGATGTATTACATTAAGCGTACATAGTAAAACCTCTAGATATTATTATAAATATGATAAGTATTATGAGAAAATAGATAGTAATCATTGTAAAGAGGATGGTAGTTATACCTCTTTTGATAATATCTCTAAAGGTTTGTATGATAATAATAATGATAAAGATAATAAAGAGATACAATTGCAGGCAGTAAGTAATTTACTGGATAATATGTACTGGTACGATAAAGAATTATTTAATACTTACTTTAAGGGAGGATATACCTTAGATAAATTATCTGAGAAAACTGGTATAAGTAGGATGAGTATATTTAATACTATTAAAAAAGTAAAAAAATATTTAAGAGAAAATATAAATGAAGAAGCCAACAAAATTACAGATAGCAAAGAACTTTACTAAATCCTCTCTATCCTTTATAAAATCAGGATTTAAAAAGAGCCCTGCAGAGATTTATGATAGTAGGATACTTACCTGCTTAGGATGTAATGAGTACGATATAGATAATGATGCTTGTAATAAATGCAGCTGCTATATAAATATTAAGGCCTCCTGGCTATCTGAGGAATGCCCTTTAGATAAATGGACTAAATGAGAGAATTAAATAAAGAAGAGATAGAGAGTTTAGGTATAATCTGGAATAAGATTAAGTCAGGAACTGCTCAAAATATTAGAGATAAAGAAGAGGCAGTATTATTCTGGAATCAGATAGCTGGTACTAAGTATAAAAAAACTACTTCATGCGGCAGCTGCTTAAGTACTGTATATCATGGATTAAAAAACTTATATAATGAGCTTTACTAAAGAATTAGAACGAACTAAAGGAGCAAAGGATAGTAATGGTATTGCTAGGCTCTGGATAATATACTATAATACTAAAGATGAGATAAGAGAGATTAAAAGCTTGTACAATCCAGAAGAGTATAAAGGAGCTCGAGTAGTATATTCAGATATAGAGTTATTAAAGAAACTAAAAAAATAATAAGATGATTAATTTAATAATAGTAGGAGTAATTATAGTAATAGCTTTATCTGCCTTTGTAGGTATGATAGAGAATAAGATAGCTGAGAGAGAGCGTAAGGAACTTTTAAAGAATATAGATAAACATACCTTAAAAGATAAAGATAATGGATAAGAGTAAGTATTACTATCAGTATAATAGAAATTTAGACAATAGTAAACAAATGAAAGATTTAAAAATACCTAGTTATTACATAGGGAGTACTTATAAATATGAGGCCAGGAAAGTTATAGAGGATTGGAGTTTATCTTATAATACTGGTACTGCAGTATCGTACTTACTGAGAGCAGGTAAAAAAGTAGAGGAGGGGATGGATAATAATGATAAGCATATTGAGGATATTGAGAAGGCTATAAATCATCTTAGATTTGAGATAGATAAATTACAGAAGTAGGCGGAGTAATAATTATATAATAAATAAACTAAACTAAATAGATTAGCTTATATATTTATATCTTATTTTTCTAAGCTCTGCCTACTTTTATATAATGTATATTTTTATATTTATAATAAAGAGATAAAGTAAACAAATTACGCACCTATAAAAAAAAGAATATGTATAAAGATAAAGATAAGGAAAAATTCTTAGAGTTACTGAGTAAGAATGCTGGTAATGTTAGTAGAGCTTGTACTGCTATGAATATTAATAGAAGGACTTTTTATAACTGGATGGATAAGGAGGAATCCTTTAGATTTGTAGTAGAGGAAATCCAGGAGAGTTTAATAGATGATGCTGAGAGCGAATTACAGAAGTTAATAAAGGATGGTAATACTGCAGCTATATTATTCTTTTTAAAAACTAAGGCTAAAGCTAGAGGATACATAGAGAGGCAGGAGCAGGATATTACCAGTAAAGGAGAGAAAATAAGTATTAATATTAATTTAGATGAGTAATGTATGCTATCTTATTCTTTATACTTTGCTTAATAATCAGTAAGAGATATGATAGATATTAATCCAGATTTAAC
>TARA_R110000737_G_scaffold204303_2_pt1 | contig 12540 bp, 6 predicted proteins | sample TARA_R110000737 | Tara Oceans TARA_R110000737 (sample SAMEA4398027) | marine metagenome | biome: Polar Biome; feature: [SRF] surface water layer (ENVO:00010504); material: water (ENVO:00002006), including particulate matter (ENVO:01000060) such as... | depth 5 m
CCAGGCTGGAATTGTGCCTGTGGAAAATCAGCTAGAAAAGTATTGATAAACGAATCTTGTCATTGATAAACCCTAAAAATAAATGAGAATTTTCAATACCTTTTGTTTTCTCTTCATTGTACTCATCAGTACTTCGGTGCATGCAAGTCTGGAGCAAACGAAAAAAGATCCACCCAATGTAATTTTAATAATTACAGATGACCAAGGCTATGGTGACTTTGGATTTACAGGGAACCCTCATGTAAAGACACCTGTGATCGATCAATTGGCAAAAGAAAGTGTTAGGCTAAATAATTTTTATGTTTCCCCAGTTTGCGCACCTACCAGGTCAAGTCTAATGACAGGCAGGTATTCCTTACGTACAGGGGTCAGGGATACCTATAATGGTGGAGCAACCATGGCTACCGAAGAAATCACTCTGGCTGAAATGCTTAAAGATGCAGGCTATGAAACTGGAGCATTTGGAAAATGGCATTTGGGAGACAATTATCCTTTCCGTCCAGGTGATCAGGGTTTTGATGAATCGTTGATTCACCTTGCCGGAGGTATGGGGCAACCTGGAGATTTCACGACTTATTTTCAGAAAGACCGCAGTTATTTTGACCCTACGCTCTGGTCCAATGGCAAGCAGAAGTCATTTCAGGGTTATTGTTCAGATATATTTACCGATGAAGCGATTCGTTTTGTAGAAAATCAAAGTCTGGAAAAACCATTTTTCTTGTATTTGGCTTTTAATGCGCCACACACTCCTTTACAGGTGCCCGATGAATATTACCAAAAATACAAGGACATTGATCCGGCATCAGGCTTCGGGGGTAATGGAATGCCAATGCCTAAAATGAGTGAAAAAGACAAAGAAGATGCTAGAAAAGTCTATGCAATGGTTTCCAATATTGATGACAATATAGGGAAGCTAGTTCAGAAGTTGGAGGATATGGGCATCTCAGAGAATACCATCCTTATTTTTATGACAGACAATGGGCCGCAGCAGTTCAGGTATGTTGCTGGCATGAGAGGGAAGAAGGGGAACGTTTACCGTGGAGGAGTGCGGGTCCCGTTTCTTATCAAATATCCCGATGGATTAAAACCAAACAAAGAGGTAAATGCTACCCTGGCGCATATTGATGTATTGCCTACTTTGGCTGAGTTATGTCAGGCAAAAGTACCTAATGACAGGGAAATAGATGGGCTTAGTTTTGCGGTATTATTAGAAGGGAAAAATAAAAATGAAGCGGCCTTTGAGGAGAGACCTTTGTTTTTTTACTGGACACGAAAGCTACCCGAATTGTATGAGAACATAGCCATTCAAAAAGGCCCATATAAATTGGTGGGGAATATTGGCTATGATGCTGCGCCAAAAGACTTCGAGTTGTTCCATTTGGAAAATGATCCCTACGAATTGGATAACATGGTAGCTAGCCATCCTGAGAAGGCAAAAGAACTAAAAAGAGCTATGGATCAAATGGTTGATGAGTTGACTAATTCACCAAACTTGATGAAGGACCATATGCCAATAATTGGAACAAAATATGAGAATCCACTAATATTGAATCGCAATGACGCTTCCGGACAAAGAGGCATCTGGACACAAGAAGATATTTATGGTTATTGGAATGTTGAAATTCTTGAGGGGAATTACAATATCCGGTATAAGTTTATTGAACCGCTGAAAAAGGCAGGTAAAGTAATGCTGGAAACCAAAACACAAATCATCCAATCGCAAATGAATCAAATGCCTACCGATGTGATTGAATTGAAGAATGTTCATTTGAAGAATTACAAAGGCAGTGTTACGCCTCATTTTATGAATGGAGGAAAAAGTATTTTCCCTTTGTGGGTGGAATTTGAACGGATTGATTAAAAAGTATCAGGTTTGTTTGAAGCCCGAAATATTCAGGAGACACTCTATTACCTATTCCATCTAACTCATATAAATAATGGTTTTAATTAACCCCTTAATATGATTTTAAGGCACTAAATTCCTTCATAAAATCAAAAAAGGTCAGCATTTTAATGCTGACCTTTTTTGTATTATGTTTTATGTATTCCTAAGCATTGGCGCTTTGAGGTGCCCAATGGGAGCAGAGCATTCCAGGAGCCGCTTTCTGAGGATTGGCACAATCATCTGTTTCATACCTTAAGCAGGAATCACAGTTTCTATTGTCCTTTAATGCGGCCTTCATTTCGAAAGTATCACAGGTATAGCTATTATTGACTTTTACGCCATGAACTTTGCATACACCACTGGCATCTAAATTTTCACAGTTATTGCAGTTACTCGCTAATCTAATAGACATAATTTTCTGGTTTAAGTTTCAATATAAAAATACATTAATAGGTAGATAGAATCAATTTAAATAGCTGTAAACCAACTCTTTGTATTTAGACTTCTTAAGGATAAGTGGGAGAAAGACAATTGTTAGAGTGATATTTTTTAATGTAAGTCTTTGAATATTATCTGCATTACGATTTTTTGTGAATATTAAACGAGCAATTGGTCTTTTGATTTTTTAGAGTTAAATGAAATATTTCAATGGAGACATTCCCTCATTTCAATAGGATTGTAACTATCCATATTTTATGAAAATTCGAGGTTTAAAGATTAATCTTAGTAAGCGAGAACCTATCTGGATTAGCCAAACTAAATTCTATTGTTTAATTTTTCAAATGTGGATTTATGATTTAATAATATTTTAATAATATTATTTTAACGAATTAATTTGATGATTTGATAATTTTTCACAAAATTTATTATCCAATTTTTAATCGGTTTTAAATTTGATAGAAACTTAAGAAATTGGTTGGGTGGGATTGAGGCAAAGCCATTATAAAAAATGGATTTTCTTTTATCGACTCTTAAATAAATACATCGATTTTTTTTACATAATCCAGGAATTAGCAACAGGAGCCAATTGATAAAAAGAACTAGACTGTCTTATAAGCAGTTCAAATGATTGAGACTATAAATCCAAATATAATAAACGTCTAATATACACCCTATGAAAAAAACTATTCCTAAAATGAGCATACATTCTATTATTTGGGTGTTTGCCCCACTTCTTTTTTTAGTAATTCTTGTTCGGCCTATTTCGGCCGCAGCAGTGGCACTAGAAAATATTGTTATGGCAGACCTTAAAGGTACTGTTGTGGATGAAACAGGAGCACCATTGCCAGGAGCTACCATTACCCTACAAGGAACTACCAAAGGTACAGTGTCAGATATTGATGGTAATTTCTCCATTGATGTACCGGAAAATGGCACCTTGGTGATATCCTTTATAGGGTATAAAACACAAGTTATCACAATTGGAAATGAAAGCATACTGAATGTGCAAATGGTTCAGGATGAATCCTCTCTCAATGAGGTATTGGTGGTAGGGTATGGTACACAGGAAAAACGAGATGTAACAGGTGCTGTATCTTCAATAAAAGGGGATAACCTTGAGAATTTACCTGTATCCGGAGCCGCACAGGCATTGCAAGGAAGGGCTGCTGGTGTCAATGTGGTTAGAAATGGAGGAGCCCCGGGAAACCAAGGATCTATAAGAATTAGAGGAACGGGCACACTTAACAATGCAGACCCTTTAATAATTATTGATGGGGTACCTGGGGGAAACCTTAATGATGTAAATCCAAACAATATTGAATCCATAGAAGTATTAAAAGACGCTTCTGCTTCTGCAATATATGGAACAAGAGCAGCCAATGGGGTAGTTATAGTAACTACCAAACGAGGTGATTTTAACCAACCCTTGAAAGTTGAGTTGAATGGTTACACCGGCATTTCCAATGCGATCAAGACCATCGATGTGTTGGATGCCCCGACATTGGCCAGCCTCAAAAGAGAGCGGTATACCAACGATGGATTAGCGATCAACCCCATTTGGGAAAATTCAGCTTACCAAACGCAAAAGACCAACTGGCAAGAGGAACTTCTTGGCCAAGGCACAACACAAAATGTGGATCTTACCCTTAGGGGAGGGAACAATAATTCTTCTTTTATGCTGGCGGGTGGATATTTTAAAGAAGAAGGGATGATCTCTAATTCTGACTTTAGGCGTCTAAGCTTTAGAATAAATTCTGACCACAAGATCAGCGATAAGTTTAAGATAGGTCAGAACCTGCAGCTTGTTTCCGTCAATCAAAGGAGTCCTAATACCCTTTCGGCCCAAACGGGTGTCTTATGGAGCGCAATACGTTTCCATCCTGGCTTGCCTGTAATGAATCCAGATGGTTCTTATAGCTCCTCTCAAATATCTGGAGAATTTGGAGACATTAACAATCCGATTTTTACCCAAAATACACAAGACAATAACAATACAAGCCACAAAATATTAGGCAATCTAAATGCTGAATATGAGCTAATGGAAGGGTTGAAATTTCGGGTTAATTTTGGTCTGGATGGCTTCATTAGTGATGGTTATAATTTCAATATTATTGTCAATGACCAGATAAGGGCCAGTTCTATAAATTCCCTTTCAAGAAGTTATAATGAATACTATTCAGTATTGGCAGAATACTTTGTTTCTTATGATAAAGTATTCAATGATTTGCACAAATTTAATTTCGTAGGCGGCTATACTACTCAGACCTTTAATTCAGATGGATTCAGTGCCAGCAAAAGAGATTTTCTGGATGAATCATTTGACCAAAGGTTTTTAAGTGTGGGACAAACTTTGAATGGAATAGATGGAGGGAAATCGTATGATGCGCTTGCTTCCTATTTTGGTAGGGCTACTTACAATTATGATGAACGCTATTTGGTAACAGCCACTTTTAGAAGTGATGGGTCTTCAAAATTTGCACCAGGAAATCGCTGGGGGTATTTTCCTGCGTTTTCACTTGGTTGGAGAATCTCGGAAGAGGATTTCTTTCAAAATGTTGGCTTTATTTCCAATATGAAACTTACAGGAGGATGGGGTAGCTTGGGCAATCAAAATGTTCCTGGTTTACAATATTTGGCCCTAATAAGTTCTGGAAGAAGGTATTCTTTTGGGGGCAATCAAACCGTAGGAGCCGCACAAACTAGAGTGCCAAACCTTGGGATTACTTGGGAAACAGCCCAAATGACAAATATTGGCTTGGATTTAGGGTTTTTAGACAATCGATTGCTAGCCAATTTCAATTACTTTATAAAAGACACCAAGGACATGCTTATAGCTCCTCCTACCATTGGATCCATAGGTACAGCACAGATACCCAACCAAAATCTTGGTGAGTTGAGAAATAAGGGACTCGAAGTGGAGGTTTTATTTAGAGAAACCCAAGGGAAACTTACCTATACCTTGAGTGGAAATGCTTCCTTTATTCAAAATGAAGTCACCAAATTGGTAGATGGTAATTTTATAGGTTCCAGATTATACGGCAGGTCTAGTCAGGAATTGTCAAGAACTTATGAGGGGTCACCAATAGCAAGTTTTTATGGGTGGAGAGCAGATGGATTATACCAAAGTTCCGAGGAAATTCAGAATGACCCTAACATTGCCAATGATCCACGAAAAACTGGCGGATTGATACAACCCGGGGATGTGAAGTTTCTGGATTTAAACAGTGACGGAATCATTGATGAGTCAGACAGGGAAATCATCGGAAATCCCCATCCTAAAGTGGTATATGGTTTAAATGCCCAGTTAGGATATGGCAATTTTGACCTAAGCTTATTTTTCCTTGGCAATGCTGGATTTGATATTTACAATGCTGACAGGATGCAAGGCATCGATCCAACTTACCCTTTCAATATGTATGCAGAGACCATCAATCGATGGAATGGTCAAGGAACAAGCAATGAAATACCTAGAATGACGACTAAAAGAGATAACCTAAACCACAGGACTTCTGACTTGTTTTTGGAAGATGGAGATTTTCTTAGGTTAAAAAATGTGGTGCTTGGTTATACTTTACCCACACCAATCACCGACAGAATTGGGATTTCAAAGGCCAGGTTTTATGTCACGGGACAAAATGTATTTGTCCTTACAGGCTACTCGGGAATGGATCCTGAGTTAGGGTATACAGATGGTAACCTGCAATTGAATGCAGATTATGCACAATATCCCCAAGCCAGAAGCTGGACCATTGGTACAACGATAACTTTCTAATGTAAGAATATGAAAAATTCAATTCAACTTCTTTTGTTGCTAGTATTAATTACTACAGCTTGTGAAGACAATATACTCGATACTACACCCTATGGACAATCTACCTCATCACAATTTTGGAGAAATGGAGAAGATGCTGTAGCTGCTGCCAATGCCATGTATGAGCCACTAGTGGTGGAAGACTTTTACGGACATGCTGAACATACCTTTGACATTCCTTCTGACGATCAGTTCAGGGCAGGAGATCATGGCGAGGACCAAGCAATAGAGTCTTTTACTTTTGATGCAGGTAATCCCCAATTGTATTATAGCTGGAGACACAAATATGAGGTAATCTCCAGGGCCAATGCCGTTTTAATAAATGTTCCAGATATCAACATGGATCAAACACTTAAAGACAGGACCTTAGGTGAAGCTTATTTTCTGAGAGGTTTTATGTATTGGAGGTTTGCTGTTATCTATGGCGGTGTACCTATAATTCTTGAGGAGGATGTCATCGCAAACAATTACAACAAACCCAGGTCATCATTGGAGGAAACCCATGCACAGATAGAAGCTGATTTATTAAAGGCTGCCGATCTTTTGCCCATTTCTCATGATGCGGATGATTTAGGTAGACCCAATAAAGGATCGGCCAATGGTTTATTGGCCAAGTTGTACCTGTACCAGAAAGCCTTTGACAAAACCATTTCCTTCGGTCAGAAGGTTTTAGATGGTCCTTATCCATTAGCGGATAATTATCAGGACAATTTCCGCGTGGAAACGCAAAATAATCCTGAGGTATTGTTTTCTATACAAAGTTTGCAAGGATGGCAGGACAATACCCATATTATTTACACTACACCAAGACCTTGGGGTGGTTGGGATTTTCATGAACCTGTGCAGGATTTGATTGAAGAGTTTGAGGATGGAGATCCCAGACTGGATTATACAGTTTATAAACCTGGAGACATGGTAGATTTGGGTGGAGACAAGGGAGTGACAGAATACACCGCAGACCTTTCTTCTACAGGCTATCATTTTAGAAAATACTCTTCTTGGAATCCTCAGGGAGGACTAAATATGAGCCATAACAATCCGATTTTAAGAACAGCAGATGTCTTGCTTATGGTGGCAGAAGCCAAAATAAGATCAGGTCAAAATGGAGATGCTGAAATCAATGCGGTCAGAGAAAGAGCAGACAGAACTGAACTTTCAAATGCCACTATGGAAGACCTGATCCATGAACGAAGAGTAGAATTGGCTGGGGAAAATCAGCGTCACCAAGATCTTATCCGTTGGGATAAAGACAATTTGGTGGATATTGTGGCCTTGTATAAAAAAGATCTGGGGCCATTAAAGCCACCGAGAAATTTTGAAAGGCCTAAACATTATCTTTTTGCCATTCCTCAAAGAGAAATTGATTTGAGTAACGGTGTGTTGAGCCAAAATCCCGGATATTAATGCTGAAAACAGGATTAATCTTTTGCTTAATTATTGGTTTTACCCTTTCATGTGAGACCAGTTACGAACAAAAGATAATAGGTGAATGGAGATTGGATTCTGCCTATTACCATTATAACCAATTCAATTTCTCTAGCCATGGTTGGCACCAAGAGGAAACCTATAAATATTTACCCACTGGTGAGGCAATCACCAGTGCGGTAAATTCTTCTGTAAGTAACAAGTTTTCCATTGAGGACAAGCGTCTTAAGTATTTTGATAGTAATGGAGAGCTGGTAAATATCTATGATATATTATCCATTGATGGGAAAAATATGGTGCTAAGAACGGACAAAAAGCCAATTTTTAAAGGTAAAAACCAAAACAGATTTGAGGTGCGATACTTTTCCAAGATGAATTAGTGAATAATATTAACCAGGAATATTATAGAGTATTTAATCTATGCCAATCCTGTTAATAGGTTGATTTTTAGTAACTAAGGGGGTAAGAACTAAATTAAAGATGGTGCTCTTTTATTAGGGTACCATCTTTATCATAATAGATAACCTTTATAAGGTTTGGTTCAGGGTAAATATGGTTTGTATTTTGGCTTAAATATGCCGACCCTAAATAAAATTCCTTTGCCCTTAATCGACCATTTTTAAAGTAAAGCATGGCTTTTTTAGCTCCTGGTACCTCGGGCAAGGGAGTCCCCATTACTTTTTTTCCATGTAAATTGACCCATTGAGCAGGTTGGTTGTTTTTACTGGCAATGTGAAATAGGCTCTTATTAGCATTTAGAAAAACAGATGCTACCGCCCTCACATCTCCACCCAGCCCAATTAATTGCTTATTTACCCTTATTTCCTCATCCGCTTCAAATTCCATTAATAAACCGAAGGAGGCATCATAGGAGCCTGTGATTACCTCTGCTTGGAGAAAATTTCCAGCCAAAAATATTTCCATCAACCCATTACCATCAAAATCACCAGCTTCAATGCCAAAGACAGGTGAAATTTGGGCCATATTTGGCAATTCGATCCTTTCAAAACCTTTGTTTCCTCTATTTAAAAGGAGGGCTGTAGAAAAGGTATTAACAGTCAATGAGTTTTTAGTTTTTTCCAAGAAATCCTTTCCTAGGAGAGAGGACAGTTCAGCTTTTCCATAACTGTGGAAGTCGGGAAATTTCTTTTTTAATTGGGGGATTTGCTGGAACAGGTCTTCTCGTGGGTGGATAGGAAATCTTTTCCCATTTTCAACAAAGGAAATGATTGATTCCAAGTTGCCATTCTTGTCAAAATCACCCCAATGGATCTTAAGAGGGCTTTCTACACTGGTTTTATACCTGCTATTTAAGCCGAGGTTCCCTACAATATAATCGGTCAATCCATCCTGATTTATGTCTGCTGCCGCAATACTGTTCCACCAGCCCGAACTTGCATCTATTCCTGGTAGCCCTTCTTTCAAAACCAGTTTGCCCAATTGATTTTCAAAAAGAGTGATTTCCATCCATTCACCTACTAAGATCAAATCTGGCCAATTGTCAGCATTGTAATCAGTCCATAGTGCTGCTGTTACCATGCCTATATTTTTCAAACCAGGAGCTAGCTGATCAGCTACTTCTGTAAAATTACCATTCTCGTTTTGGAGCAACTGAGATGTCCCTGGTAATGGGTAGGAATTGGGTGTCAACCTACCACCGACGAAGAGGTCTATATCGCCATCTTTATCAAAATCAGCTCCCGTAACACAGGAGCCACTTGACGAAATATTTGGTAAGGCAGCCTGAGCTTTTTCATATTTACCCTGTCCATCGTTTAAATACAACCGGTCCTGATAATGTGCTGATCCAGCTTCAAATTCATTTCCACCAGAAACTACATACAGGTCTAGGTCCCCATCTGAGTCTGCATCAAAAAACAAAGCGCCCATGTCCTCAAAATTGCTATTGTCATCTGGTAGAGAGATTGTTTTAAATCCCGAATCCTGCAGTTGGGAAAATATCACTCCTGATTGTCCAAAAGCGCCACCGATAAAAAAATCATCCCTCTGATCCGCATTAATGTCCGCAACTGCTATGCCTGGTCCTAGTTGTGAATGTTTGTGAGGCAATAAGGGTTGTAGATTGAAATCAGCATAAAATTTTTCGTGATGATTAAAAGTGGGTAGTGTTTCTGTCAGGTCTTTTACTACTTCAAATGGACGAAAATTGGAAGGTTTCTTTTCTATTTCCTTTTTTTCGATGGTGATGACCTGCTTACTAGGAATATTGTACAATTGATTCACTTGTCCATCCGGCCATTGGATCAGTAGTGAATCAATTTGTGGCTTGTCTCCAAGTCCAAAATGTATGGTTTCGGTAATAGAAGATTGGTAGCCCCTTGTTAGATAATGTTCATAATATTGAACCTGGCCATTGGCATAAAGTTTTATTTTTGTTCCTAAGGCTTGTAAGTTCCCTTGGTCTCCTCGCAGTCGGATTTTTAAATACTGGTTTTTGGTGTTGCGTTGACCATTGTTTTTATAAACCAAAGCCTTGCTGTAGGTATTGTTGATGACAAGGTCCAATTGGCCATCATTGTTTAGGTCGGAAAATACCATGCCGCTGGAATAGCCAGGTTTGTCGAAGCCCCAATCTATTGATACATCTTTAAATGTAAGGTCTTGGTTATTTTGAAACATGAAATTCCCAAGATAGGCGCCTTCCAATTCTTTTAGCTCTTCAAAAATTTCATTGCTGTTTAATTGATGAAAATTTGACCTGTAATCAACGAAGTCTCTATTGGTGATATCACGTGGGTAGCCATTGGTAATAAATAAATCTTTCCAACCATCATTGTCCCAATCAGCCCATAAGGGTGCCCAGCTCCAGTCTGTAGCATAAACTCCTGCCAAAAAGCTGATTTCAGAAAACTGAGGTAAAGCTACGTCATTAATTCCTCTGTTCATTTGAAGAGTATTGCGCATAAACTGGGGTTCATAGCCACTTTTAATTTCAGAAGTAAACCGGTCATGTCCTGTTTTGCCAAACATCAATTTTTGACGGTAATTTGTAGGCGGGAGCATGTCCACTTCTATAAGGTCTATTTTCCCGTCATTGTTAAAATCAGCTACATCATTGCCCATTGCTGAATAACTGGTGTGTTGAAATACCTTTCCTGCCACATTTAAAAAAGTACCGTCTTTTTGGTTCAGGTACAAAATGTCATTGGAGAGGTAATCGTTGCTAACCATTATATCCGGCCAATTGTCTTCATTGAAATCAGCAATAGCCAAACCTAATCCATATCCCTCCAAGGTAATGCCACTTGCTTTTGAGACATCACTGAAAGTTCCGTCTCCATTGTTTTGGTAAAGCTTGTCGGTGTTTAGCATTTCACCATTAATCCTCTTGGGACGAATAATATTTGGCCCTGTTTCATCAGTCATGTTATTCATCAGGTACATGTCTAGGTCTCCATCCCTGTCATAATCAAAAAAGGCAGCTTGGGTGCTAAACCCATTGTCTGCCAGGCCATAGTCTGCTGCTTTTTCAATAAACTTAAAATCCCCAACATTGATGTACAATGCGTTCTTTCTTTTTATCGCTCCATAGGGTCCTGAAAAACAGATGTAAATGTCCCTTAGGCCATCTTGATTGATATCAACAATGGCTATTCCAGTGGCCCATTTTCCCTCAGTAACTATCCCTGAACCTGGTGTTTTATTTTCAAACACAAATTCACCTTTATTGGCATAAATTTCACAATTCCCCATATTTGAGGTGAATACAAGATCATCTAGGCCATCATTGTCAAAATCTGCAGCAGCCACACCTGCTCCGTTATAAAAATATTCATAGGTAAGTATATTGAAAAATTCGTCCTCTAATAGTGTGTTTTCAAATTCAATGCCGGTATGAGAAATTGGTAAAGCTGTAAAACGGGCACTTTCTTGACATGAAATTAACCCCAATAGAAATACTATCAGGCAAGAGGTTGCAATAAGAGAGGGGCTGTTTTTCATTCACTAAATATTTGCATAAGCCGTTTACAATGAAGTAAAACTTCATTTTTTTAATGCCTAAATTTAATGATTAAGGCATGGTTTGGTTTGCTTTTTGACGGAAATATAAGGTACAATATTTGTAGCAACTGATGTTTAGCGTTATATTTAAATATTAACCACCTTAAAACCATAATTAAACATGAAATATTCAAATTTACTATTGGCTACTTTCCTTAGTAGTTGTCTGCTTTCGGGATGTAGCAGCCCTACAGAAACTGCTTCAGATGATCCTTACTTTATAGGAGATGAAGATAAAGGTGGATTGATTCTGGGTACTGGATTTCAGTCTTATGTTATTGCCGAGGATCTGGGAAGAGCCAGGCATTTGGCAGTTAGGGAAAATGGAGATATCTATGTTAACCTTCGGGAAGCAAATGACCAAGGCGGAATTGCCGCCTTAAGAGATACGGACGGGGATGGTAGGGCGGATGAAATCGAGTATTTCAGTGATTTTGGAGGTACTGGTATGGCCTTCTATGATGGAAACCTTTACGCTTCCAATGACAGCACCGTATTTAGGTATTCATTTATTGGAGACAATTTATTGCCTGAAAATGCAGAGGCTCCAGACACCATAGTTTCTGGTTTACCTGTACAAACATCCCATGCAGCCAAATCCTTCACTTTTGATGACAAAGGTTACCTCTATGTGAATATAGGTGCACCGTCCAATGCCTGTCAGGAGCAAGATAGAACAAAAGGCTCACCAGCAATGGATCCATGTCCATTATTAGAAAGACATGGTGGGGTTTGGCGTTTTGATGCGTCAAAAATAGGCCAAACCCAAATGGAAGACGGCTATAGGTATTCTACAGGAATAAGAAACGCTGTTGCATTACAGTTCAACCCCCTTGATGGACATGTGTATGCAGTGCAACATGGTCGTGACATGCTGAATGGTTTGTTTCCTGACATGTATACAACTGAAGAAAGCGTTGAACAACCTGCAGAAGAGATGTTCAGGTTAAGTGAT